>Ga0233426_10000087_pt1 | contig 101046 bp, 98 predicted proteins | sample SI_118_April2016_6_FD_179875 | JGI IMG/M metagenome (GOLD analysis project Ga0233426, IMG submission 179875) | Seawater microbial communities from Saanich Inlet, British Columbia, Canada - SI_118_April2016_10_MG | ecosystem: Environmental > Aquatic > Marine > Inlet | place: Canada: British...
GAAAATATTTTTTTTAAAACAATTAAGTCTGTTCACGGTCATGATGCTTTTTTAATTGAATTTGATCAATTGAATTTATTGTTATCTCAAATATTTACTAAAAAATTTATATCCTTGTTAAGGAATTAATACTAAAGTTTATTAGTTTTTTAAATTGATTTTTGTTTTTTCAATAACTAATATTACATTTACTTCTTATTAAATTATGAAACGCAATTATTTTTATCAAAAATTTTATTTTTTCTTCTATTATGAAGCAAGAATAGGACCTTTGTATATTTAATAATTTTAAAAATACATTTTATAGAGTCCTGATTTAATCGGGACTTTTTTTTTAAATAATAATGAAAAAAATTGGAATACAAGGAATAAAGGGATCTTATCACGATCAAGTAGCTAAAGAATATTTTGGTGATTCTGTAGAGATAAATGAATTTCTTTCTTTTGATGACTTAGCTGATTCAGTTGTTATCGGCGATTCAGATTTTGGTATTATGGCCATTGAAAATTCTATTGCTGGTTCAATAATTCCAAACTATGCACTGATTGATAATTTAAATTTACATATTGTAGGAGAATGTTTTGTTAATATTAATCACCAGTTAATGGCTTTACCTGGAGTTGACTTTAATGATTTAGAAATTGTTTCTTCTCATCCGATGGCACTTCTTCAATGTAAAAAGTTTTTTAAAGATTTTCCCAAAATTACTTTAGTTGAGGCTAAAGATACTGCTGAAGAAGCAAAACGTATATCAAATAATAAAATTAAAAATTTTGGAGCTATAGCCAGTGTTGAAGCTTCGAAACTTTATCAACTTAATATAATTCATAAGAATATTCAAACCATTGAAAAAAATGAGACAAGATTTGTTGTTATTTGCAAAGAAAAAATATCAAAAAATGAAAATTTTGATAAAGCGTCTCTAAAGTTTTCGTTGAGTCATAAAACGGGAAGTTTAGCTTCTGTTTTAACTATTCTAAAAGATTATAATCTTAATTTAACAAAGATTCAATCTTTACCAATAATTGAATTCCCATGGAAATATTCTTTTTTTATTGATACTACTTTCAGTAGTATACATGATTTTAATAAAGCAGTAGACTTAATAAGTCACAAAGCTGAATCTTTAAAACTATTAGGAATCTATAAAAATCAGATGAAATGATTAAACATGCAAAAAGATTAGATAGTGTTGAAGAATATTATTTTTCTAAGAAACTTAGAGAAGTTTCAAAAATGATTGCATTAGGTGAACCGGTTATAAATATGGGAGTAGGAAGCCCAGATCTTTATCCATCAAAAAATGTTATTGACGAAATTAGCTCTAGTTTATCTGATCAAGTTGCTCATAAATATCAAAGTTATCAAGGTATTTATGAATTAAGAAAATCAATATCAAATTTTTATAAAAAATATTTTAATGTAGAGGTTAACCCTGATAATGAAGTATTGCCATTAATGGGTTCTAAAGAGGGTATAATGCATGTTTCTTTAGCTTTCTTAAACCCTGGTGATGAAGTTTTAATTCCTAATCCAGGATATCCGACATACTTAGCTGTAACAAAATTAGTTGAAGCTAAACCTAGATTTTATAATTTATCGCAAGAAAATAATTGGTTTCCTGATATTGAAGAGTTAGAAAAATCAGATCTTTCTAAGGTCAGAATAATGTGGGTTAATTATCCTCACATGCCTACAGGGGCCTCTGTAAGTATTATACAGTTTGAACAATTAATAAATTTTGCTAAAAAAAATAATATTTTAATAATTAACGATAATCCGTACAGTTTTATCCTAAATGATAATCATACTAGTTTGCTTTCGGTTGATAATTCAAAAGAAGTTGCTATGGAATTAAACTCTCTTAGTAAGTCTTTTAATATGTCAGGTTGGAGAGTTGGAATGTTATTAGGCTCCTCTGAAAACATCTCAAGAGTTTTAAAAGTAAAAAGCAATATGGATTCTGGCATGTTTTACGGAGTGCAGAAAGGAGCTATAGCTGCTTTAAATTTAGATAAAAGCTGGTTTGATAAGTTAAATATTATATACACTAAAAGAAGGGAATTGATATGGAAAATAGCTGATGTTTTGAATTGTACATATGACAAAAACTCTAAAGGTTTATTTATTTGGGCTAAACTTCCAGATGAAATAAAAGACTCTGAAAAATTTATCGATTATTTATTAAATGAAAAGAAAATATTTGTAGCTCCAGGAACAATTTTTGGCTCTGAAGGACAAGGATATGTACGATTTTCTCTTTGTATTGACGAGTCTAAAATTACTGAAGCACTAAAAAGGTTAACAGAATGAAAATAGGAATTATTGGTCTTGGTTTAATGGGTGGGTCTTTTGCGTTAGACATAAAAACACCTTTCCCTAACTCTATTATATATGGAATTGATAATTCTGCTGAAAATTTAAATAAAGCAAAAGAAATTGGTTTAATTGATTTAATTATTTCTTACAAGGATTTACGTAAAATGGATTTAATTTTAGTGGCTGTCCCTGTTAGTCATTCATTAAATCTAATTCCAAAAGTTTTAGATTTAATTAATTCAAATACTTTAGTTTTTGATGTTGGATCTACTAAACAAGCAATATGTGAGCTATTAAACGATCATCCTAAAAGAGGAAATTATTTGGCCGCTCACCCAATGGCAGGAACCGAATTTTCTGGACCCGAAGCTGCCCAAAAAGGTCTTTATGTTGGAAAAACAAATATTATATGCGAGTTTGAAAAAACAGATATAAAATTACGTAAACTGGCTTTAAAAATTTTTAATAACCTTGAAATGAAGACAATTTATATGGATCCAAAATCACACGATATACATGTTGCTTATGTGTCTCATTTGTCTCACATAAGTTCATTTATGCTAGGTAAGACAGTTATTGAAAAAGAAGAAAATGAAAATAATATATTTGACTTAGCGGGTAGTGGTTTTGAATCAACAGTAAGACTAGCAAAAAGTCTTCCTGAAACATGGACTCCAATTTTTTTACAAAATAAGGGTAATTTAGTTTTAGCAATTGAAGAATATGTTTCAAATTTAAACTTAATTAAAGAACTGATATTGAATGAAAATGAATCTGACTTGTCAGAAATTTTAAATAATACTAATAGAATAAAAGAAATTTTAAATAACAAATTAGACAATGAAAAATAAAAAAGAAATGAGAAGCTGGCTCGATGATTTTAAATTAGATCATCCATTAGTTATTGCTGGTCCATGTAGTGCTGAAACTGAAGACCAAGTTTTGAAAATAGCTCATGATTTAAAAAACACAGATGTGTCAATTTATAGAGCAGGAATATGGAAACCTAGGACTAGACCAGGAATGTTTGAGGGTGTTGGTGCAATTGGACTGAAATGGCTTGATAAAGTTAAAAAAGAAACAGGATTATTGACAGCTACAGAAGTTGCAAATGCTAGTCATGTTAAATTGGCTTTAGAATATGATATTGATGTTTTATGGATTGGAGCTAGATCTACCGTTAGTCCATTTATTGTTCAAGAAATTGCAGATGCTCTTAAGGATACAGACAAAATAGTATTAGTTAAAAATCCAGTAAATCCTGATTTGTCTTTATGGCTTGGAGGTCTTGAAAGGCTTTATACGGCAAATATTAAAAAACTTGGAGTTATACATAGAGGATTTTCTACTTATGAAAAGACAAAGTATCGTAATAATCCAGAATGGCAATTACCTATAGAACTTCAAAACAGATTTCCTGATATACCATTAATTTGTGATCCTTCACACATAGCCGGTAGAAGAGATATTCTTCAAGATATTTCTCAAACAGCCTTAGATTTAAATTTTGATGGTTTAATGATTGAAACACATATCGATCCAGATAATGCATGGAGTGATGCAGCTCAACAAATTACTCCTAAAGTTTTAGTTAAAATGATGGAAGATCTAAAAATCAGAACTCTCACTAGTGACGAGGCTGATTATCAAAATCAATTAAATACACTAAGAACACAAATAGATGTAATTGATCATGGTATTTTAGAGACGTTGGGCAAAAGAATGAAAGTTGCTGTTTCAATTGGTGAATTAAAAAAACAAAAAAATGTTGCAGTTCTTCAAACTAAGCGATGGAATGAAATTCTTGGAAATATGATTTTGGAAGGTGAGAAAATGGGATTAAGTGAAGAGTTTGTCTTAAAAATGTTTAAGGCAATTCACCAAGAATCAATTAATAATCAAGAAAAAGTTATAAATAGTTAAATAATGAAAGGGTTAGTTTATAAATCTACTGGAAATTGGTACGATGTACATACTGATTCAAAAGTAGTTTATAAATGTAATATTAAAGGAAAATTTAGATCACTTGGAATAAAAAGTACTAACCCAGTAGCAGTTGGAGATAGAGTTGTGTTTGAAGTTACAGATGAACTTGATTTAAAAGGTCTAATCGTTAAAATTGAGAATAGAGACAATTATATAATTAGAAAATCAGTAAACCTTTCTAAGCAAACACAGATCATAGCATCAAATATAGATTGTTGTTTTTTATTTGTAACCCCTTCTAATCCGCAGACTTCAAGTCTATTTATAGATAGAATTTTAGTATCAACTAAATCATATGGAATTGAAACTGTAATTTTATTTAATAAAACAGATATTTATAGTGAGAAGGATGATGAATTAATAAATAATTTAAATAATATTTACAAAACTGCAGGTTATAAAACTCTAAGAATATCTGTAAAAAAAGGAACTAACATTGATTTGGTTAAGAGTTTGATGAAAAATAAAGTTTCTGTTTTTACCGGGCACAGTGGTGTAGGTAAGTCTAGCCTTATAAACAATTTAGACCCTAGTTTGAATTTAAGAACATCTATTATATCTGAACAAAATGAACAGGGACAGCATACAACAACATTTGCTGAAATGTTTGATTTAGCTGATGGAGCAAAAATTATTGATAGTCCAGGTATCAAAGGATTTGGATTAATTGATGTAGATAAAAACGAAATTGGAGGGTACTTTAATGAAATAGCAAAACTAAGTCAAAATTGTAAATTTAATAATTGCCTTCATAATAATGAGCCAAGTTGTGCTGTTAAAAAAGCAGTTGATAGCAATGAAATTTCTGAGTCTAGATATAATAACTATTTGAGTTTGTTAAATAGTGATGACAGTAACTTTAGAATAGATAATTACCAATAATGAGAGTCATAATTCAACGAGTTAAAAAAGGAAGTGTTGACGTTAATGGTGCAACAATTTCAGTAATTGAAAAGGGTTTAGTATTGTTTTTAGGTATTGAAAACTCTGACACTAGTATTGATGTTGATTGGATATGTAATAAAGTTTCTCAGTTAAGAATTTTTGATGATGAAAATAAGACTATGAATAAATCTTTAATTGATGTAGGTGGTGATATACTTATAATTAGTCAATTCACTCTACACGCATCTACAAAAAAAGGAAATAGACCATCTTACATAAAAGCTGCAAATAGTGAATATGCCTTAAGAATATATCAAGAATTTTTAGAGATAATGAAATATAAAATTAATAAGGATCCTTTTTCTGGTATTTTTGGAGCAGATATGCTTGTTAAAATTGAAAATGATGGTCCTGTTACTATATTTATAGATTCTAAAAATAAAGAGTAAACTATGGAACTTAAAATATTACAAAAAAAAGTAGATAATTGGATAAATAAACATGGGGTTCGATATTTTGACCCTTTAACAAACATGGCTCAATTGACAGAAGAGGTTGGTGAAGTTGCTAGAGTTATATCAAGAAGATTTGGTGAGCAATCTGAAAAAGATTCTGATAAAAAAATTGATTTAGGAGAGGAGCTTTCAGATGTTCTTTTTGTTGTTTTTTGTTTAGCTAATCAAACCGGAATTGATTTGGACCGTTCGTTTAACAAAAAAATAGAATTAAAATCTAAAAGAGATCATTTGAGACATAAAAATAATCCAAAGCTCAAATAATTGATGAGTTACCTAATTAATCATAATAATAGTAGGTTTTCAAATTCATTTGAAATTTCGGGATCCAAAAGTGAATCTAACAGGTTGTTGATTTTACAATCAATTTATAAAAATTTAAAAATCGATAACTTATCTAATTCTGATGATACAGTGGTACTAAATAAATATGTAAACAATTTAGAAGAATATATCGACATTCATCATGCTGGAACAGCTATGCGGTTTTTAACAGCTTTATTGTCAATTAAAAAAAATAATGAGTTTATTATCACAGGTTCAGAAAGAATGAAAAATAGACCAATTAAAATATTAGTTGAAGCTCTGAATGATTTAGGGGCTAATATTTCATATAAAGATAAAGAAGGATTCCCTCCGTTGTTGATTAAAGGAAAAGAGATACTTGGTGGAGAAATAAGTTTAAGTTCACAAATTAGCAGTCAATATATCTCTGCTTTAATGTTAATTGCCCCAATTTTAAAAAAAGGTTTGTTAGTTAATCTTGAGGGTAAAATTACTTCAAAACCTTATTTAGACATGACGCTATCGATTCTTAAAAAAATTGGTGTAAAATGTTATTTTGAAAAAAATATTATTTCAATTGAACCCAATTCAAAAGTTAATGATTCTTTAATTTCTGTTGAATCTGACTGGAGTTCAGTCTCATACTTTTATAGTATTGTAGCCATGTCAAAGGATTCTGAATTAGAAATTGGTTCTTTTCATGAATTTTCAATTCAAGGAGATATTAAATTAAGTGAAATTTATACTAAGCTTGGAGTAACAACAGAATTTTTGAAATCATCATCAAAAATTTTATTAAAAAAAACAAAGAACTTTGTTGTGCCTGAAAATATTCATCTTGATTTAACAGAAAACCCAGATATTGCTCAAACAATTGCTGTAACATGTTTTGGGCTTGGTGTAAAATGTGATCTTTTTGGATTACACACTTTAAAAATTAAAGAAACAGATAGATTAGAAGCATTGAAAATTGAATTGTCAAAACTAGGTGCTGATGTCAAGATTACTGAAAATAGTTTTCATTTATCAAGTTCATCTTCAATAAATGCTGATATTTCCATTGAAACTTATAATGATCACCGAATGGCAATGGCATTTGCTCCTCTAGCTTTGTTAACTTCAATAAAAATCAATAATCCTGAGGTAGTTTCAAAGTCTTATAAAGACTTTTGGAAGGATTTGCGGAGTTTAGATTTTAACTTAACTAAACTTTAATTTAATTAATTGCCAATATACTTGACATAGGGGTATGCAGAAATGTATATTTGCGAACTTTAAATAATATTATGAAACTATCACAATTTAATTTTGAGCTTCCCGAAGAGCGCTTAGCTGAATATCCAGCAGATCACAGAGATGAATCTAGACTAATGGTCTTAGACAGAAAAAACGAAACCATTGAGCATAAATCCTTCAAGGATGTGGTAAGTTATTTTGATGAAGGAGATGCTTTTGTTTTTAATAATACTAAAGTTTTTCCTGCTAGACTGATTGGAAACAAAGAGAAAACTGGTGCAAGAATTGAAGTTTTTTTATTAAGAGAACTAAGTGACGACCAAAGATTATGGGATGTTTTAGTTGATCCTGCTAGAAAAATAAGAATTGGTAATAAATTATATTTCGGAGATGATGATAATTTAGTTGCAGAAGTAATTGACAATACGACATCAAGAGGAAGAACACTAAGGTTTTTATATGACGGTTCGTATGATGAGTTTAGAAAAGCTCTTTTTGAATTAGGTCAAACTCCTTTGCCGAAGTTTATAAAAAGAGAGGAAGAGAGTTTTGACAAGGAAAGATATCAAACAATATATGCAAAACATGAAGGGGCGGTAGCTGCACCTACAGCAGGAATGCATTTTTCAAAACACTTGTTAAAAAAGCTAGAAATTAAAGGAATTAATATTGCTGAAATAACCATGCATGTTGGACTTGGAACTTTTAATCCTGTTGAAGTCGAAGATTTGTCTAAACATAAAATGGACTCTGAAGAGTTATTTATAAATGAAAAGGCTTGTAATGTAATTAATGGGGCTAAAGCAAATAAAAAAAGAATATGTGCTGTAGGAACTACATCTATGAGAGGAATTGAATCATCTGTTTCGTCTGTTAGAACGTTAAATCCATACAGTGGTTGGACTCATAAGTTTATTTTTCCACCTTATGATTTTAGGATAGCCGATTCAATGATAACTAATTTTCATACACCTAAGTCTACCCTATTAATGATGGCTTCAGCATTCGCTGGTCCTGACTTTATTAAAGAAGCCTATTCAGTCGCTATTAAAGAAAAATATAATTTTTATTCTTATGGTGATGCTATGTTGATTATATAAGTTTTGAAAAATGAATGAAAAAAAAGATATTAGATCTTTAACAATTGAAGAGCTGACTTCTTTTTTTGAAACTAACAATATGCCGTCTTACAGAGCTAGCCAAGTTTATAATTGGCTCTGGAAAAAATCTTGTTTATCATTTGATGAAATGACAAATGTTTCTTTAGAACTAAGAAATTTATTGAAAAGTAAATTTGTAATTAATCACATTAAAATTGATAAGTTCCAAAAAAGTAATGATGGAACTATTAAAAATGCGATATCCTTATATGATAATCTTTTAGTTGAGTCGGTTTTAATTCCTACAAATTCAAGAACAACTGCATGTATTTCTAGTCAAGTAGGTTGCAGTTTAGATTGTGAATTTTGTGCAACTTCAAAGATGAACAGGATAAGAAATTTAAATCCTGATGAGATTTATGATCAAGCAGTTACTATCAATTCACAAAGCATAAAATATCATGATAGACCAATTTCTAATATAGTTTTTATGGGAATGGGTGAGCCTCTTTTGAATTACAGTAATGTGATTAAAGGGATTGATAAAATAACAAGTAAAGAAGGTTTAGGTATGTCACCTAAAAGAATAACTGTATCTACATCTGGCATTTCAAAATTGATCATTAAGATGGCTGATGATAATGTAAAATTTAATTTAGCAATTTCTTTACACTCAGCCATAGAAAAAACTAGAAATGAAATCATGCCTTTTTCTAAAAAATTCCCATTAGAGGATCTTTTAGAAGCAGTCAAATATTGGAATTTTAAAACAAATAAAATTGTAACTTATGAATATATAGTTTGGGAAGGGATTAATGATAATGATGAGCATATTAATGCATTAGTGAAATTTTGTAAATCTTCCCCTTCTAAGGTTAATCTTATTGAATATAATACAACTGATAATAAGCTTTTTAAGTCAGCAGATAATAAAGCTATTAATCAGTATGTTAGCAAACTTGAAAAGAATAAAATACCTGTAACAATTCGTAAATCAAGAGGGAAGGATATTGATGCGGCATGTGGACAATTAGCAAATAAGTTAGAATAGTTTTATGAAAATTTTAGAGAAAATCAAATCACCTATTAAAAAAGAAATGGATCTTTTTGAGGAGAAATTTTCAAGCTCTATGATATCTGATGTCCCGTTGTTAAACAGAATTACTCACTATGTTGTAAAGAGAAAAGGAAAGCAAATGAGGCCAATGTTTGTTTTTTTAACTGCAAAAATGATGTCTAAAAATGGAGTTATTGATGAAAAAGTTTATCGCGCAGCTTCTATAATTGAACTGATTCATACCGCTACATTAATTCATGATGATGTAGTTGATTCTAGTGATAAAAGAAGGGGGTTTTTTTCATTAAATGCTTTATGGAAAAATAAAATTGCTGTTTTGGTTGGAGATTTTTTATTGTCTAAGGGAATGTTACTTTGTATAGATAATGATGATTTTGATTTACTAAAAATAATTTCTAAATCAGTCAAGGATATGAGTCAGGGTGAGCTTTTACAAATAGAAAAAACTAGAAGATTAGATATCGATGAAAAAACTTATTTTAATATAATCACTAAAAAAACAGCTTCATTAATAGCTTCTTGCTGTGCATTAGGAGCTGCTGCTTCAAATTCTTCCAAAATTCAAATTAGTAAACTTTATAAACTAGGAGAAAAGATAGGTATTGCTTTTCAATTAAAAGACGACTTATTTGATTACGGAACAAAAAAAATAGGTAAACCAACAGGAATTGATATAAAAGAAAAAAAGCTGACTCTTCCGCTGATTTATGCTTTGAATAACTCGTCACATTCTAAAAAAAAATGGCTTATTAATTCAGTTAAAAACAGTAATGATAAAGCTATAAAAGATATTATCAATTATGTAACTGAAATTGGTGGGATAGATTATACTCAAAATAAAATTAATGAATTTTATAAATCAGCAATTGATGATTTGAAATATTTTGAAGACAACGAGTTTAAAGAGAGTTTAAAAAAACTAATTAAATACGTAATTGAAAGAAATTACTAATTTATTTAAATAATATTTTTTGTTTAAATTAATACTTTATAAAAAAATTGATTTCTAAAACAACAATAGATAAGGTTTTTGAGCAATCTCTGGTAGAAGAGGTTGTGGGTGAGTTTGTGCAATTAAAAAAATCTGGTTCTAATTTTAAAGGATTAAGTCCGTTTTCAAATGAAAAAACTCCAAGTTTCGTAGTATCTCCTGTTAAACAAATTTGGAAAGATTTTAGTAGTGGTAAAGGAGGTAATGCAGTAGCATTTTTGATGGAGCATGAACACTTCACTTATCCGGAAGCTATTAAATATTTAGCTAGAAAATATAATATTGAAATTGAAGAAACTCAAGTAAGTTCATTGGATAAAGAAAAAGCTTCAGAAAAAGAAAGCTTATTTATAGTTTCTGAGTACGCAAAAGACTTTTTTAGTAATACTTTATTGAATTCTGATGAGGGAAAGACTTTAGGGCTTTCTTATTTTAAAGAAAGAGGTTTTAGTAATGAAACTATTAAAAAGTATGATTTAGGATATCTTCCTGATAAATTAAATTATTTTTCAACAGAAGCAATTAAAAACGGATATGATCCAATTTTTTTAGAAAAATCTGGTTTGTCAATTTTTCAAAATGGAAAATCAATTGATAGGTTTAGGGGAAGGGTGACCTTCCCAATCCATAGTATGTCCGGTAGAACTCTTGGTTTTGGAGGTAGAATTTTAAACAACCAGCTTAAAACAGCTAAATATCTTAATTCACCGGAGAGTTTAATATATAATAAAAGTAAAATATTGTATGGAATATTTTATGCAAAACAGGAAATTGCAAAGCTTGATAATTGTTTTATAGTCGAAGGTTACACTGATGTCATTCAGTTACATCAAAAAGGTATAATGAATGTAGTTTCATCGTCTGGAACTGCACTAACTATTGATCAAATTACTTTAATTAGAAGATTGACTTCAAATGTTACCATGCTTTTTGATGGTGATAAAGCAGGTGTTAATGCTACGTTAAGAGGAATTGATATAGTTTTAACTGCAGGCTTAAATGTAAATGTTTGTTCATTTCCAAATGGCGAAGATCCTGATAGTTATAGTCAGGATAAGTCATTTGAGGAAATCGACGACTATCTAAAGAATAATTCACAAGATTTTATACAATTTAAAGCATCAATTTTAGCTGAAAACTCTAAAAATGACCCTATTTCTAAAGCAAACACTATTAACGAAATTATTAATAGTATTTCTATTATTCCAGACAGAATAAAGCAAGAAATATACATAAAGCATTGCTCTTCTATCATGGATATTTCAGAAGAAGTTTTGTTTAATTCTTTAGCTCAGAAAACAAAAAACGAAATTCATTCTATTTCAAAAAAAAGGATAGCTAAGGTTCAAAAAACATCAAAAAATAAAGAGGTTAATTTACTGTTTGAATTAGAAAAGAAAATTATTGAAATCCTGTTATTGTATGGAAATAAAAAAGAAAATTTTGAAGAACTTATACTAAAAAATGATAAAGAAGGCAATGTTGTATTGGAGCCTATCACTGTAAGTTCTTTGGTTTATGAAAAAATATTTTTAGACCTACAGCAAGATGAAATTGAATTTACCAACGAATCTTTTAAAATTATTTATGAAAAAATTATTAGTGAATTTCAAAAAAATCAAAAGTTAATTTTAGAAATTTTTTTAAATAACTTAAACCAGGAGCTAGCAAATCATGTTACTGGGATTTTAATGAACGAAGACCAATATGAACTTCATGACTGGTTAAGTAAGGATATTTTTGTTAAACATAAAGACAAAGTAGTTAGTCAATTAGTTTCTGAGACTATATTAAGTTTAAGAACTTTTTTAATAAATAAAAAAGTTGAAGAGTTGAAAGAAGAAACTAAAGACAGTTTAGAAAACGATAAAATATTGGAGGAAATCGGTGAATATCACAAATTAAAAACACTATTATCTAAAAAGTTAAATAGGGTTTTGTAGCTATTTTAAATTTTCTGGTATCTTGTAAATTGGTATGGGAATCATTTTGTGAAGATTTTGTTGATTAAATTTTGTTAAAATTTTAAAAACTTCTTTTTCTCTCCCTTTAAAATCATCTAGTTGTTTTTTAAGATCTTTTTGTTTCATTGCCCATTCCAGTTCTTTGTAAGTTGCTCCAATTTGATCTTCATCAGTCCTGCCATCATCCCATAATCCATCTGTAGGTTTTGCTTTTATGATTTCGTCTATTACACCAAGTGTTTTCGAGACTTCAAAAACATCTGTTTTGTTTAAATCAGCTATAGGGCTAATATCTACACCTCCATCTCCATATTTTGTATAAAAGCCAATTCCAAAATCTTCAACTTTATTTCCAGTACCAGCAACTAAGAAATTATGTAATCCAGCAAAATAATATAATGTTGTCATCCTGATTCTAGATCTTGAATTAGCTAATGTTAAAAAATTATTTTCATCACTTTCTTCTTCAACAGTACTTTTAAAAGATAAAAACACATTGTTTAGATCTATAGATTTGTGTGATACATTATCAAATTTATTTTGCAACCATGTTATATGCTTAGAAGCTCTTTTCACTTCATCTTCGCTTTGTAAAATAGGCATGTCAATACATAATGTAGGTAGACCAGTATTTGCACATAAACTAGATGTTAGTGCAGAATCAATTCCACCTGAAATTCCGACGACAAATCCATTGATTTTGGATTTCTCAGCATAATCTTTTAACCACTGAATTATATTATTTGCAATTATTTCGTATTTCATTTATAAATATTTATTGACTTTATATTAAATTTGCTAAAGTTTTACACACAAAATTAATGGATTATAATAAGATATTCACTGTAATTTTATTTGTTTTTTTTATAATAGGTTGCAAAGATGTAAACAATGATTTAGATATTGATGTTGTTAGATTTGAAAAACAATTTTATAATTCTGATGAAAAACAACTAGATAATTTAATTTATAAGTATCCTTTTCTATTTCCAAGTCAATTTCCTAAATCAAATTGGATAAATAAAATTAATGATTCAGTTGAAATATCTCTTTATAATAAATCTATTATTGAGTTTAAAGATTATGACTTTAGTTCTTTAAAATTAAAATCAATATTTAATAATGCAAAAAATATTTTAGAAAATTTCAATTCTCCAAAAATTTTTACACTTATTACTAAAAGTGATTTTAAGGATAGAATGATTTATAGTGGGCCTTATTTGTTTATTTCTTTGAATTTGTATTTTGGATCTAATTATTATACAGATCTACCTAGTTATATTTCAAGAAGAATGGATAAATCATTCATAGTAAATGATATTGCCTTTAAGATTTCAGAAGGATATGTTAGCGGCGAAGATGATAGAACTTTAATTTATAAGATGATTGAATATGGAAAGATTCTTTATTTAAATAAATTATTAAATATTAATGAAGAAGATTGGGTCATATTTAACACTACGCTTGAAAAAATGAAATGGACAAATGAAAATGAATTTGAAATTTGGTCCTTTTTTGTAGAAAATGAATATTTTTTTAGTACTGATATTGATCTTAGATCTAGGTTTTTGTCGGAATCACCATATTCAAAATTTAATCTAGATATTGACAAACAATCTCCGGGTGCAATTGGACGTTGGCTTGGTTATAAAATTGTAGATTCGTATATGACAAACAACAATATAAATCTAAATGAGTTAGGAGGTTTAGATCATTATACTATCTTTAAAAGTTCAAAATATAAACCATTCAAATAATGAAAAAAACTCAAATTTCCTTCAATGTAGAATTAGATGAAAATCAAATTCCTGAAAAAATATCTTGGTCTGCTACTGATGGGGGGGTTTCTAATAAAGATTCTAAAGCAGTTTTTTTATCAGTTTGGGATCACAAACCTCAAGAAACTTTGAAGATTGATTTATGGACAAAAGATATGCCTGTAGATCAAATGAATGTTTTTTTTCATCAAACATTAGTTAGCATGAGTGACACATATTTTAGATCAACAAATAATGAAAAAATGACAGATTCTTTTAAGCAGTTTTGTGATTATTTTGCCGAAAATCTAAATATTAAACTTTCGTAGAATTTATTTCTAGTGAAATAGTTTGTAAAATTTCGTCTCGACCTAATTTTGACTTTGATGAGCTAACAAAATGTTCTGGATGAATACCAATATCATTAAATAAAATTTCAAGATATTTTTCTGGATTTTCAATAAATTCTTTTTTGTTTAATTTATCAGCTTTTGTAAAAATAATTTTAAACTGAATATTATTTTGGTTAAGCCATAGCATAAATTCTATGTCAATTTTTTGAGGCTTTAAGCGTATGTCTATAAGTACAAATGTTAATTTAATACTAGTTCTATTTAAAAAATAATCTGTTATTATTTCTTCAATTTTTCTTTTTTCTTTTTTTGATTTTCTTGCAAAACCATAACCGGGTAAGTCAACTAAAAACCATTTTTTATTTATTAAAAAATGATTGACTAGTAATGTTTTGCCAGGCGTTCCGGAAATTTTAGCTAATTTTTTGCTATTTGTTAATGAGTTTATTAATGAAGATTTACCTACATTCGATCTTCCTATAAACGCAAATTCATTAAATTTTTGATCAGGACAGTCTATTGATTTTGAGCTACTTTTAATAAAGCTTGAGGATAAAATTTTCATATGTCATAGTTTGTTTTCTATGAACCATTCATAAACCGTGTTATTGAATTTTTCTGGATGTTCCATCATAGGAGCATGACCACATTTTTCAAACCAAAACAATTTTGAATTTGGTAATAGTTTATTAAATTCTTTTGCCACTTCGGGAGGAGTGACACTATCATTTTCTCCCCAAATTAATGCTGTAGGTATACTTATTTTAGGGAGGTCTTTAGCCATATTATGTCTTATTGCACTTTTTGCAACTGCTAATATTTTTAAAACTTTTCTTCTGTCATTAACAGCTTCAAATACTTCATCAACTACTTCTTTTGTAGCTATTTCTGGTGAATAAAAAACATTTTGTGTTTTATTTTTTATAAAATCATAATCACCTCTTCTTGGATAAGTATCACCCATAGCATTTTCGTATAATCCAGAGCTGCCTGTTAATACTAGAGCTTTGGTGTTTAATGGGAATAATTTCGCATGAACTAATGCAACATGCCCTCCTAAAGAATTCCCTACTAAAATCACTTTTTTCAATCCTAATTTTTTAATGAAAGTATTAATATATTTTGCAAAAAACTTAACATTAGTATCTAGAAGCGATGCAGAATAAATAGGTAATTCGGGCATGAAAACTTGATAGCCTAAATCAGGGAATTTTTCTAAAAACCCTTTAAAATTTCCTAACCCTCCCATTAATCCATGTAGAACAATTATGGGATCCCCTTCTCCTCCTACTGTGTATTTAAAACTATTATTTTCAATATAATTTAGATTTCCCACTTTTTTATTTAAAAATTTTCACATTGCTAAGATAGTTATTTACAATTATAATAAATCCAACTTTATTTATTTATTAACCCACTTCTCAAAAAATTTAAAGTATTGTAAATGAGTTATTTAACTTCTTTATTTGTATACATATTATAAATTATTAACATTGTGGTAAAATGTGGTAAAATGTGGTAAAATTTCAATATATTTGAGTTAAACCAAAATTGATGTGATAAATCTGACAGGTACATATGAATGTAAGATTGACGTTAAAGGACGCTTAATGCTTCCGGTTAGTTTAAAAAAGCAATTAGGTAATCATTTAAATGAAAGCTTTATTGTTAAGAGGTCTGTATTTCAAAATTGTTTAGAAATTCATCCTTACTCTGAATGGAAATTAACCATGCAGAAGCTTAATAAGCTTAACAGGTTTGTAAAGAAAAATAATGATTTTATACGAGGCTATAACGCTGGAGTTAGAATTATTGAGTTAGATAATAGTGGACGATTATTAATACCAAAAGATTTATCAAAATTATATTTTTCTAACAATGATATCGTACTTACATCTGCTATTAATATAATTGAAGTTTGGAGTAAAAATTCTTATGAAGAAGTTATTAGTGATACAAATTTAAATTTTGCAGATTTATCTGAAAGTGTAATGGGTAATCAGTCGAACGATGTATCATAGTCCAGTAATGCCACTTGAGTCAATCCATAGCCTAGATATTTTAAGTGATGGAGTTTATGTTGATTTAACTTTTGGTGGAGGAGGTCATTCAAAATTAATATTAGACAACTTAAGTCGTTCTGGTAAATTGATAGCATTCGATCAAGATATAGATGCAATTAATAATAAAATTGATGATTCAAGATTGATTTTAATAAATCAAAATTTTAAATTTTTAGAACAAAACTTGAAATACAATAATATTTTAAATATAGATGGTGTATTTGCAGACTTAGGAGTATCATCTCATCAATTTGATAGTGCTGAAAGAGGTTTTTCAATAAGATATGATTCTGTTATTGATATGAGAATGAACACTAATTCTTCATTTAATGCACAACAAATATTAAATGAATATTCAGAAAGTCAAATTTCTAATATTCTATTTGAATATGCAGATTTAAGAAATTCAAAAGATATTGCAAAAACTATTGTTAAGGAAAGGTCTTTAAAAAAAATAACTAGAACTAGTCAGCTTAACGAAATACTTAATTCTTTTCTCCCTAAAGGATTTGAAAATAAAATTCTTGCTAAAGTGTATCAAGCTTTACGAATAGAGGTTAATCAAGAAATGCAAGCTCTTAAAGAAGTGTTATTACAGCTTCCTAACTTGGTTAAAAAAGGTGGAACAATTTCTTTTATTACTTACCATTCCGTTGAAGATAGAATTGTTAAAAGATTTATTCAAAATGGTTGTTTTGAATCCGAGTCTTCAAAAAATGAATTCGGAATTGCTGATATTCCGTTCAAAAAAAAATTCAAATTCATAGTTCCATCATCAAAAGAAATTAAATCTAATAGTCGAGCTAGAAGTGCAAAATTAAGATCTGCAATAAAAATATGAGAAATAGTTTAAAGAAAATAATATTAGGAAAATTTTTAATTAATGATGGATCAATTAAAAATTGGGGCTATGTCTTTTTTTTATTTACTATTTGTTTAATTATGATTTACTCCTCCCATTTAGTAGATAGTAAGATTATAAAAATAAGTGAATTAAAAAATGAAATCTCACTTCTTCAAAGCAATTTTATAAATAAAAGAAAAGAAGTTATGATATTAAAAATGGAGTCTAATGTTTTAGTTGTGATGAATGATAGAAATATTGAAAGCTCAACTATTCCTCCCAAAAAAATAATTATTGACTAATGGAAACAAATCAAAAACAATTTTTATATAGGCTTTATTTAGTGGCTAGTGTATTGGTGTTTTTGGGATTTGGTATAGGATATAAGATTTTTCATATTCAATATGTAGATGGTGATAATTATAGAAATTTAGCAAAAAATAAAACTTTACAGAATTTCACTATTTATCCTGAAAGGGGGAATATTTTCTCTGATGATGGCAGCTTGTTAGCAGCTTCAACAACTAGTTTTGATATATATTTTGATGCTGTAACTGTATCGGATGTTAATTTTTTAAAATATTCAAAAGACTTGTCAGAAAAACTTTCAGAAACTTTAAATAAGTCAAAGGATTTTTATATGGACAGACTTGTTTCAGCTAAAGATAATAACAAGAGGTATCAACTAATTCACAGAGGAGTTTCTATAAAAAACCTTAATAAAATAAAACAAATGCCTCTTTTTAAAATGGGTGGAGTTAGAGGGGGGTTGATTATTGAAAAAAAGAATTCAAGAGATTATCCATTAAACAAGATTGCAGAAAGAACAATAGGTTACGAGAGATTAACTAAAGATGATAATTTTAGTGGAGTAGGACTTGAGCATGCTTTTGGCTCAAAATTAAGAGGTAAAAACGGTTTACAGTTAATGCAAAAAATTTCTAATGGTAAATGGAAGCCAATCTCTTCTAGTAGTAAAATTGAGCCTGTTCCTGGATCTGATATTATTTCTACAATCAATGTTGGCTTTCAAGATATAACACATCATTCTTTATTAGAACAACTAGAAGATTTTGAAGCTGACCATGGTACTGCAGTAGTAATGGAAACTGAAACAGGTGAAGTAAAAGCTATATCAAATTTAGGAAGAACATCTGAGGGTAAATATTATGAAAGACTTAATTATGCCGTTGGCGAACATATAGAGCCAGGATCAACTTTTAAACTAATGTCAATTATTGCTGCACTTGAAGATGATAAAGTTGATGTGAATAATATTGTTGATACTGAAAATGGCATTCTTGATTTTTATGGAGCAAAAGTTAGAGATTCAAAAAAAGGTGGATACGGAAAAATTTCTGTAAATGAAATATTTAAGGTCTCATCAAATACAGGTATTGTTAAAATAATTAATGATGCTTATAAAGATGATCCTAAAATGTTTTCAAATAGACTATATAACATGGGTTTAAATAATAAGCTTGGTGTTTCAATTTTAGGAGAATCAAATCCTAAAATCCCACATCCGAATGATAAAGACTGGAACGGTCTTTCATTGCCTTGGATGGTTTATGGTTACGGAGTTTTATTATCTCCACTTCAAATATTAACCTTTTACAATTCTGTGGCTAATAACGGAGAAATGGTAAAGCCAGTTTTTACAAGAAAAAATCATTTAGTTTCTAATAAAATAGTTCTAAATCCATCGATTTGTTCGGACGATACAATTGATAAAGTGAAATTTATGTTGGAAAATGTTGTTAACGATAAAGGAGGAACAGGTTATAATATAAAATCAAATATTTATAAAATTGCTGGAAAAACTGGTACAGGTCAAGTTGATTATAATACAGACAACGTGCAATATATTTCAAGTTTTGTAGGCTATTTTCCAGCTGATAAACCTAAGTATTCGTGTATTGTGGTAATTCATAAACCAAATAAGAAAAAAGGATACTACGGTTCAGCAGTTGCTGCGCCAGTTTTTAAGAAAATTGCTGATAAGATATATTCTTTGACACCTGAACTAGTTAATTACAATAATACTGAGAAATTCATTTCTTCTCAAATCCATAGCAAAATAGATAAATCATTGATTGATATTTCTGATTTATCGTCAATAATTGGAAAAAACTTTAAAAATATTTTACCTGCTTTAGAAAATTTGGGTTTTGATGTTTCTTTTGTTGGTAAAGGAATGATTATTAAAACTTTTAGGTTTAAAAATAAGTCGCAAAAAAAAATAATTATTAGTCTTACATGAAGTTACTAAAAGACATATTATACAAAGTAGAAATCCAATCTGTTATAGGTAAAACTAATGTAGATATAAATAAAATAGAATTTAATTCTAAGAAAATTATAAAAAATGATTTGTTTATAGCTGTTAAAGGTTATAAATCAGATGGTAATAGTTTTATTAGTAGTGCTATTTCTAATGGTGCATCAGTAATAATCTGTAATTCATTACCAATTGAAATCATTAAAGACGTAACCTACATTATTGTTAATGATTCAAGAAAAACTTTAGCACTAATATCTTCAAATTATTACGACAATCCTTCAAAAAAAATCAAGCTAATAGGAATTACTGGAACAAACGGTAAAACCTCTAGCGCTACATTAATGTACCAACTTTTTAAAAGTTTAAATAAAAAAGTGGGATTAATATCTACTAATATAATTTTAGTTGATGATAATAAATTTAATACGATTCAAACTACACCTGATTCATTGTTTTTAAATTATATTTTAAACAAAATGGTTGCCTCAAAAGTGGAGTATTGTTTTATGGAAGTTTCTTCTCATGCAATATCACAAATGAGAATTTTTAATTTGAGTTTTGATGTAGGAGTATTTACAAATTTAACTCACGACCACTTAGATTATCATAAGTCTTTTAAAGATTATAGAGATGTAAAAAAACAATTTTTCGATTCTTTACCTAAATCTGGTTTTGCAATTACAAACATTGATGATAAGAATGGTGATTATATGGTTCAAAATACCATTTGTGAGACCTATTCATATTCATTGAAATCTAATTCAGATTTTTCTCTTAAAATTTTAGAAAAAGATTTCAATGGAATGAAACTTTTAATAAACGATAATGAATTATGGACTAAGCTCACAGGAAGTTTTAATGCATATAATATACTTACTGTTTTTTGCGTAGCTAAAGTATTTGATGTTTCTGATGAATTAGTATTGCAAAAAATAAGTTCTTTAAACTCACCAGAGGGAAGATTTGAATTAATTAATTTGAAAAGTGATAAAATTGGAATAATTGATTACGCTCACAGTCCAGATTCTCTTAAAAATGTTTTGAAAACTATTAACGATATAAAAAGTTCAAGTGATTCTTTAATTACTGTAGTTGGATGTGGTGGTGAAAGGGACAAAGAAAAAAGACCTTTAATGGGAAAAATAGCATGTTCTTTAAGTGATAAAGTAATTTTTACATCTGATAATCCAAGATTTGAGGATCCAGCTTCCATTGTAGATCAAATGAAAAATGGAGTAGAAAATAAAGATAAGCACAAATTTATTTTAGAATTAAATAGAAAAAAAGCTATTCAAGATGCATGTGAACTAGCTGATAATAGCGATGTTATATTAATAGCAGGAAAAGGACACGAAAAATATCAGATTAAAGGAGATGAAAAAATTGAATTTAACGACAAAGAAATTTTAATAGAATCACTAAAAAACAATAAATAAAATGTTTTATTTTTTATTTGAATATTTAGAAAATCAATTTCAATTAACTGGGGCAAGTTTATTTCAATACATATCCTTTAGATCATCTTTAGCATTTATTTTTTCATTATTTTTTTCTGTTATTTTTGGAAAGAAAATAATTAGTTTTTTAAAAAAGAAACAGGTTGGTGAGACAATTAGAGATTTAGGTTTAATTGGTCAAAATGAGAAAAAAGGCACCCCAACTATGGGTGGACTCATAATTATTTTTTCAACTGTAATTCCTGTTTTACTTTTTTCAAACTTCACTAATATTTATATTATTCTTCTTCTTTTCACAACAGTATGGCTTGGTATTATTGGTTTTTTGGACGATTATATTAAAATATTTAGAAAAAACAAAAGAGGGCTTAAGGGGGAATTTAAAATCGTAGGACAAGTCGGTCTTGGTTTAATAGTGGGTTTAACTTTATTTTTTCATCCGGAAGTGACATTAAAAAATCAGAATAAGATAGATTCAAATAATATTTCACAAATTGTAATTAGTGATGAATATAAGTCAACAAAAACTACAATACCCTTTTTAAAAGACAATGAATTTGATTATTCTTTTTTTAGTTCTTTAACTTCAAATGAAAACAAAAGTATTAGTGTTGTTGTTTTTGTGTTTTTTGTTATTTTAATAATTACGTCCGTTTCTAATGGTGCTAATTTAACAGATGGAATCGACGGATTAGCAGCAGGTTCTTCGGTTATTATTACTATAACTTTAGGTGTTTTTGCATGGGTTTCTGGAAATATAATATTTTCAGAATATTTGAATATAATGTACATCCCTAGAGTTGGTGAGGTAGTTATTTTTATTTCATCTTTTATTGGAGCACTTATAGGGTTTTTATGGTATAATACTTTTCCAGCTCAAGTTTTTATGGGTGATACTGGAAGTCTTACAATAGGTGGTATTATTGCTGTAATCGCTATAATTGTAAGAAAAGAATTATTACTTCCACTTATTTGTGGAGTTTTCCTAATCGAAATTTTATCTGTAATAATTCAGGTTACTTTTTTTAAATATACAAAGAGAAAAAAAGGGATAGGACAAAGAATTTTTCTTATGTCACCTATTCATCATCATTATCAAAAATCAGGCTTGCACGAGAGCAAAATTGTCGTGAGATTTTGGATAATAGGTATTTTATTAGCAATACTTTCATTAATAACCTTAAAAATCAGATAATAATGAAAAATAGTATTGTTGTTATTGGAGGTGGAGAAAGTGGAGTTGGAGCTGCATATTTAGCTAGTAAAAAAGGTTACAATGTTTTTCTGTCAGAATTTAATACTATAGAAAAAAAATATAAAAAAATATTAGATGATAATCAAATTAATTATGAAGAAGGAGGACATACTCTAAATAAATTTTTTAATGCTAAGGAAGTTGTCAAAAGTCCTGGTGTTTCTAATAATTCCGACATAATTGTTAAAATAAAATCTAAAAATATTCCTATCATTTCAGAAATTGAATTTGCCTTTAGATTTACGAATTCAATTCTGATTGGAGTTACGGGATCTAATGGTAAAACAACTACATGTTCTCTTATACATCACATTCTCAAAAGTTCTGGTAAAAGTGTTGGATTAGCTGGTAATATTGGTAATAGTTTTTCTTTTTTAACAGCTGAAAACAACTTTGAATACGTAGTGTTGGAGCTTAGTAGTTTTCAACTAGATGATGTAATCGATTTTAATCCTTTCATTTCAATAATTACCAACTTAACACCTGACCATTTAGAAAGATATGACTCAAATTTTCAGAGTTATGTTAATTCAAAATTTAAAATAATTTCCAACCATTCATCATCGGATTATTTTATTTACAATAATGATGATGACAAAATCAACTCAGAACTAAGTAATAGAAATATAAATTCTAAAAAAATTCCATTTTCATTTACAAATAGCAATCAACATAATCTTACTTATGTTAAAAACAATAATATTAATTCTAGTGTAAACAATACAAATTTTATGATACCAATTGAAAATTTATCCATTAAAGGAAAGCATAATGTTCAAAATAGTATGGCTGCAGCAACTGTGGCAAAAATTCTAAATATTAGTGATGAAAAGATAAGAGAGTCATTAGGGAATTTTCAATCTATAAATCATAGACTTGAACACGTTCTAACTATTCAGAAAGTCAAATATATAAACGATTCTAAAGCCACTAATGTTAACGCTGTTTATTATGCGTTAGATTCAGTAAAATCTCCAACTGTATGGATTGTTGGAGGAGTTGATAAAGGAAATAATTATGATGATTTAATTCCATTAGTTAGGGAAAAGGTTAAGGCAATAATTTGTATAGGAATTGATAATTCAAAAATTATAGAGTCATTTTCGCCATTTGTTGAATTAATTATGGAAAATGACAATATGGCTGAAGCTGTAAAAAATGCTTATAAAATTGCTAAACCAAAAGACAATGTATTGTTGTCACCAGCTTGTTCAAGTTTTGATTTATTCAAAAATTATGAAGACAGAGGAAATCAGTTCAAAGAAGCAGTTAGAAAATTATAATGAATTTATTTTTAAAAAAAATAAGAGGAGATAAAGTAATTTGGTCTATAGTAATACTACTGGCATTTTTTTCGTTTTTACCAGTTTACAGTGCGAGTTCTAATTTTGGAAATAGTTTTGTTTTATCAAATGTTTTTAAACATTTTGCAATTATAACTGTAGGTGTTTTAATAATGTTTGGCACTCATATGATCCCATATAAATATTTTAAAGGATTATCAAAATTGGCATTACCGTTAATTATAATTATTTTACTCTTTACCTCTCTTCAGGGTAATATTGTAGGCGGAGCTAATGCAAGTAGATGGATTAAATTGCCGATTATTGGTTTGTCTTTTCAACCTTCATCTATGGCTATTGTGGTATTAATGGTTTATGTGTCATTTTATCTTTCTAAAAATTATAATAAAAATATAAGCTTTTCTAAAACTATAATCCCTTTATGGACTCCAATAATATTAGTAGTGTTTTTAATTTTACCTTCAAACTTTTCAACTGCTGCTATGATTTTTTTAATGATAATTACATTAATTTTCATAGGAGGATATCCTTTTAAGTATTTATTAGGTATTGGATTTTCTGGTATAATACTTTTTTCACTTTTCTTTTTAACTGTCAAAAATTATCCTGATTTAATGCCTAATAGAATTGATACCTGGGTAAGTAGAATTGAAAACTTTTCATCCTCTGAAAATGCAGAAAATAATTATCAAATTTTAAGAGCAAAATCTGCAATTGCGTCTGGCATGATGTTCGGAGTTGGAGCTGGAAAAAGTTCAATGAAAAATATTCTCCCCCAAAGTACATCTGATTTTATTTATGCAATAATAACCGAAGAATATGGAACCATCGGAGCAATTGGTGTGTTGTTTCTTTATATTTTATTACTTTTTAGAATAATAATAGTATCGTATAAGTCTAATACTGTTTTTGGTCAATTATTAGCATTAGGCGCAGGATTACCTATAATTTTTCAAGCATTTATTAATATGGGAGTTGCTGTTCAACTATTCCCTGTAACTGGTCAGCCCTTACCTTTAATTAGTACTGGAGGAACATCTATTTGGATGACCTTCTTGGCGCTAGGAATAGTATTAAGTGTAAGTTCTAAAGAATCAACCGAAAACTTAAACAATGAGAACCCTTTAAATATATTAAGTGAAACAGAGTAGATTTTTAATTTCTGGTGGTGGCACTGGCGGGCATATTTATCCTGCTATTTCAATTGCTGAAGAATTGTCTGCAAGATTTGAAAACAATAAAATATTATTTGTCGGTTCATCTGATCGAATGGAAATGCAAAAAATTCCAGAACATGGATATGATATTATAGGATTATGGATTAGTGGAATAAAAAGAAAGTTACATTTTTCAAATCTCTTAGTCCCTGTAAAGATTCTTTCAAGTGTTGTAAAATCTTACTTCATAATTAAAAAATTCAAACCGGATTTTGTAATAGGAACCGGAGGATTTGCAAGTGGGCCTGTTCTATTTGTTGCTTCTAAGTTAAAAATACCAACTTTGATTCAAGAGCAAAATTCATTTCCTGGAATTACTAATAAAATTCTTTCTAAGTCAGTCAATCATATTTGTGTTTCTTACTCAAAAATGGACAAGTATTTTCCTAAGTCTAAATTAATAATTACGGGAAATCCGGTAAGAAAAGATATTTATTTTTCTTCAATCACAAGAAAAATGTCTTTAGATTTTTTTAAACTAAATAAGGATAAAAAAACCTTGCTAATTTTAGGGGGAAGTTTAGGGGCTTTGAAAATCAATGAATTTATTAAACTTAATTTAAATTACTTTAAAAAATTGGGTATTCAAATATTATGGCAATGTGGAAATAATTATCTCGAAAAATATAGATCACATGAATCTGATATAATTAAAGTCAAGCCATTCATTAAAAAAATGAATTATGCTTATAAAGCAGCAGACTATATTGTATCAAGAGCTGGTGCAAGCGTTATTTCAGAACTATGTATTGTTGGTAAGCCTGTAATTTTTATTCCATCTCCAAACGTTGCAGAAGACCACCAAACAAAAAATGCTATGTCAATTGTTAATTTGAATTCTGCAGAAATTGTAAGAGAAAAAGATTTAAATACTGATTTTAGTCGAGTTTTCGAAAAAATATTTACAAACAAAGAATATTCTTCAAGATTATCAGCTTCAATTAAAAAAATTGAAAGACCTAAAGCAACAGAAGATATTGTTAACCATATTATAAATTTTTTAAAATGATAAAAAATTATAATAGAATTTATTTTTTAGGAATAGGAGGAATTGGAATGTCTTCTTTAGCTTTTTATTTTATCAACGAAAATAAATATGTAGCGGGCTACGATAAAGTAAATTCTGATATAACTAAATCACTTTCAAAAAATGGAGCTAAAATTCATTTTACAGATAATTATTTAAGTATTCCATCTCAGTTTTTAAATCAGTCTGAGACTTTGGTAGTTTATACTCCTGCTATTTCTAAATTTAATAAAGAGTATAAATATTTTAAAGATAATGGATTTGAAATTTTAAAACGATCAGAATTACTAGGACTAATTTCTAAGGATAAATTTTGTATTGCAATTGGAGGGACTCATGGTAAAACAACAACTTCAACCATTTTGTCTCACATCTTATTAGAAAACAATATAAGTTTCACATCTTTTATCGGGGGAATTTCTGAAAATTATAATACAAATTTTATCCAAAATGGTAATGATATTATTTTAGTTGAAGCTGATGAGTTTGACAGATCGTTTCATACTTTATTTCCAAATATAGCTTGTGTAACTTCTACTGATTCGGATCATTTAGACATCTACAACTCTGAACAAGAATTAAAAAAATCATTTATTCAATTCACTGATAACATTAAGTCTAAAGGATTACTGTTCTCAAATGAAAAAACATTGTTAGGAGGTATTTCTTATGGATTTAGTTCTGAATCAGAATATTTCATTTCTAATTATTCATCTGCAAAATATTCATCTTTTTTTGACATAAATCATAATGGTAGTTTAATAGCTTCTGTAAAGTTTAATATGCCTGGCAAACATAATGCTTTAAATGCCCTAGCTGCATTCGCTATTGGAAAAGAACTGAATATTGATTATAAATCAATTATAAATTCTTTATCTACATTTTTAGGAGTGAAAAGAAGATTTAGTTATGCGCTACGATTACCTAAAATAATTATTGATGATTATGCTCATCATCCGAGCGAGATTAAAGCTGTTTATGATACTATTAAAGACTTATATCCAAATAAAAAAAATACTGCAATTTTTCAACCACACTTATATACTAGGACAAGAGATTTTATGTCTGAGTTTGCAGAAATATTATCAAAGTTTGATAATATCATTTTAACAGAAATATATCCTGCTAGAGAAAAACCTATTAATAATATTAGCTCCATTAAATTACTAGAGTTGATAAAAAATAAAAATAAGTCAATATTAAAAAAATCTGAACTGTCAAAATCTTTAAAAGAATCTAAATCTGAAGTTTTTGTAATAATGGGTGCAGGAGATATTGCTGATGAAGTTGAATTAATAAAAAATAATATACTTAATTGAAATGAAATTAAATGTATTCAAAATATCGTTTTTATCACTTATTGTCATTATGTTGACTCTACTTAGTTTTAATAAAAATCAGAGTAGAAATGTTGAGTTTAATGATTTGAGCTATATTGATGTGGACTTTAAATTTATTTCTAAAGATTCGGTTAATAAATTGTTAACACAAAGTAAATTATTTTCAAATAAAATTTTAAAAAGTAATTTAAATTTGAAAGATATTGAACGTGTTCTATTGTTAAATGAATATATAAGTTCAGTTGAAGTATCAATAAACGTTGAAGGAAAATTAGGAGTAAGTATTAAAGAAAAAAATCCAGTATTTAGAGCGTTAAGTGATGAGTATTATATAGATGCTGATGGAACAAAAATGCCATTATCTAAAAATTTCTCTGAATTAACTCCAATTATTTTTAATAGTATAGATTCAATTGATTTAAAAATGTTAGGTGATTTAGGTAAATATATAAAAAATGATGATTTTTTATCAAAACACATTGCTGGATTAACGAAATCTAATGATAAATTAATATTTAATATAGATGGGTTTCAGTATAATTTGAAGTTAAATATTAATAAAAATTATGTTTCTAAATTTAAAAATTATGAAGCATTTTTCAATACTGTTTATTCTTCAGGTTTATTAGATAGTTTAAAATCTGTTAATCTTGATTTTAAAAATCAAGTTATAATACAAAGAAAATAAATATGGATAGAAAAAATTTATTTGTTGGGTTAGATATAGGTACTACTAAAATTGTTGCTTTAATTGGTTCTTTAAATGAGTATAGTAAATTAAAAATTATTGGAATTGGTAAATCTAAAAGTTTAGGAGTTCATCGTGGAGTAGTAAATAATATTACTCAAACTATTCAGTCTATTCAAGCAGCTGTTAGTGAGGCAGAACTAAATTCATCTGAAAAAATTGATAAAGTTATTGTTGGTATTGCCGGTCAACATATAAGAAGTCTACAGCATAGTGACTACATAACTAGAGTCAATTCTGATACAGTTATTAATAATGACGATTTAGATAAATTAATAAATCAAGTTTATAAATTAGTGATGCTTCCAGGTGAAGAAATAATTCATGTATTGCCTCAAGATTATAAGGTTGACGGACAGGCTGAAATTAAAGAGCCTATTGGAATGTTCGGAGGCAGATTAGAAGCTAATTTTCATGTAGTTGTTGGTCAAGTTTCTTCAATTAAAAATATAGCGAGGTGTATTAAGAGTGCTGGAATTGATTTTGAAGGAATTACTTTAGAGCCAATAGCATCTTCTGACGCTGTTCTTAGTCAAGAAGAAAAAGAGGCTGGTGTCGCATTAATTGATATAGGAGGAGGCACTACTGATTTAGCAATTTTTAAGGACGGAATTATACGTCATACGTCAGTAATACCTTTTGGTGGTAATATTATTACTGAAGATATAAAAGAAGGATGCTCAATTATAGAAAAACAAGCAGAGCTGTTGAAAATTAAATTTGGTTCAGCTTGGCCTGGTGAAAACAAAGAAAATGAAATTGTTTCAATTCCAGGATTAAGAGGAAGAGACCCGAAAGAGATTACACTTAAGAATCTATCGAAAATTATTCACGCCAGAGTTGTCGAAATAATTGAACAAGTTTATATAGAAATTAAAAATTACGGACACGAAGAACAAAAAAAGAAATTGATTGCTGGTATTGTTTTAACTGGAGGTGGAAGTCAATTAAAACATCTGAAACAACTAGTTGAATACATTACTGGAATGGATACAAGATTAGGTCATCCAAGTGAACATTTGGCAGGAAATAATTCGATAGATATTTCGAGTCCTATGTATGCTACTGCGGTTGGCTTAGTTATGAATTCTACAAAAATCAATAAAAAAAATAGTAAAAAAGAAGAAGATTTAAAAAATAATGAACCTGATGAAATTGAGGATGTAAATCAAAATGAAAGGTTAACCATTTTTGAACAGTTTACAGAAAAAATAAAAACATTTTTAGATAACGCCGAATAAATTAAAGATTATGCAATTAAACCCAGAAATAAATAATTTACCATTTGATTTGCCTAAAAACCAGAGTAATGTAATAAAAGTCATTGGAGTTGGTGGAGGTGGAAGTAACGCGATAAACTATATGCACTCTAAAGGAATTAAAGGAGTTGATTTTGTTGTTTGTAACACTGATTCTCAAGCTTTAGAAAACAGTAGAGTTGAAAACAAAATTCAGCTTGGTATTTCACTAACTGAGGGTTTAGGAGCAGGTGCTAACCCTGAAATTGGTGAGAAAGCAGCTGAAGAAAGCTTTGAAGACTTAAAGAAAATGCTTGAAACTAATACTAAAATGGTTTTTATTACAGCTGGAATGGGTGGTGGAACAGGTACTGGTGCAGCTCCAGTAATTTCTAAACTAGCTAAAGAGATGGATATATTAACTGTAGGAATAGTTACTATGCCATTTCAATTTGAAGGCAAAATAAGAGAACAGCAGGCTAAAATTGGAATAGAAAAATTAAGAAAAGAAGTAGACGCTTTAATTGTAATAAATAATAATAATTTAAGAGATATTTATGGAAATTTAGGATTTAAGGAAGGATTCGCAAAAGCAGATGAAGTATTAGCTACTGCTTCCAGAGGAATAGCTGAAGTTATCACACATCATTATACCCAAAATATTGACTTAAAAGATGCTAAAACTGTATTATCTAATAGTGGAAATGCTATTATGGGTTCTTCAACTGCTGCGGGTTCGAAAAGATCTATTGAGGCTATATCCTCTGCACTTGATTCACCATTATTAAATGATAATAGAATTACTGGCGCTAAAAATGTTTTATTACTAATTGTTTCTGGTAAAGAAGAAATAACTATTGATGAAATTGGTCTTATAAATGATTACATACAAGAAAAAGCTGGTCATGGAGCAAATATTATAATGGGAGTAGGTGAAGATCTGAATTTAGAAAATTCAATTTCTGTGACCGTAATTGCCACAGGATTTGATCCAAATCAACAAGATGAAATTATTCATTCTGATCCAAAAAAAATAATTCATAATCTTGACGATAATAGCGGATATGTTCAAGATCTAAGTTCTGATCTTAGCAAAGATAAAAGAGACTCTCTACAATTTGATTTTGCATCTAATTCTATTGATTTTAAAAATACTAGTTCTAAAATTGAAAGTTTAGAAAATTCTCAGCTTATAAATGATAATGATGTTGATTATAAAAATTTAAATTTAAAAACTGAAGAAGATGAAATTGAAATTAATGATGTAGAAATTAATATAAATAAAATTGAAGTTATTTCACCTGAGGAGATTAATCCTATCGATCAAGTTTCATTTGATTTTGATATGCCATTAAAAAAACAAACAACAGAATCAGATAAAATAATTCATGAGTTAATTGAAGATGTAAATGAAATAGAAGTAAACAATCCAATTCATATTATCCCTGTAACTGAAGATATCGGTATTAAGGCCAATAAATTAGGTATTGATGATTATGGATTTGAAAATAATACTGTTGAATCTTCTTTTTCAGATTTTAATATTGATAAAAAGGAAACTATTTTAAATCCTTTGAATAGTTCTATTTCAGATGGATTATCAAAAAGAACCGAAGAAAGAAAAATTAAATTGAAGGAATATAATTACAATTTTGCCAAAGCTAATAATATTAGGTCTATGGAAAATGAACCAGCTTTTAAAAGAGCTGGTGTAAGTTTAGATAATATAGATCAATTTAAATCTTCTAGAACAGTTATTAGTGAAGATTCGAATGGAGAGATTAACTTACGGACCAACAATTCCTTTTTACATGATAACGTTGATTAAAATAATATATATATGAAATTGATAGAAAAAATATCTAGTTCAATTATTTCAGCAATGAAAGAAAAAAATGTTGATGAATTAGAATCTTTAAGGGCAATTAAATCAGCACTTTTATTGGCTCAAACCCAGAAGGGTTCAGACGGAAATATTAAAGAATCGGATGAAATTAAAATACTTCAAAAATTAGTTAAACAAAGGAAAGAGAGTGCAGAGATATATAAAAATCAGAACAGATTAGAACTTGCAGATATTGAAATTAAGCAATCCAAGATAATTGAAAGATTTTTGCCAGTCCAAATGAATTTTGAAGACTTAGAGAAATTAATTGTTGAAATCATTAATCAAACTGGGGCTCAAGGAATGAAAGATATGGGAAAAGTAATGGGAATTGCATCAGTTAAACTTTCTGGAAAAGCTGATGGAAAAACTATATCAAATATTGTGCGCTCAAAACTTGTATAACAAAAACGGCCCAGTAGTTCAACTGGATAGAATATCAGATTTCGGCTCTGACGGTTGGAGGTTCGAATCCTTCCTGGGTCACTAATAATTGTTTTTAACATGAAATTATTTTCATACTTATATTTGTTTTTCTTTTTTTTATATTCTACTAATCTAAGTTGTCAAGATAATCTCGAATTTTTTAATATCACATTAAATATTAAAAATATCAAATCAAAAGGGAATTTATTCATCGCAATATGGACTGATTCTAATGCATTTAATTCAAATAAAACTGATAGTTCTGAATCTAAAAATGGATTCACATATGGATTTAAAGAAAAAGTTACCCAGAACTATTTGAATAAAACAATTAATTTGCCAACTGGAAAATATTTAGTTTCAATTTATTTGGATGAGAATCTAAACAATAAAATGGATTATAATTTTATTGGAATTCCTAAAGAACAATATGGCTTTTCAACAAAAAAAATAATAAGATTTAGAAAACCAAAATTCGATGAAGCTTCATTTATTTTGCTAGATGATATAATTTTAGATATTTCTTTACAATAATTATAGTTTAACAGTCTTTATAATTTCTAAATTTTTATTAGGTTCTACTATAATATTTAATATTTCAAAAGGCATCTCAATTGAATCTAAAATTTCTTTTGTTTTTACTGTAACTAGTAATTCTCCATTAGCTGGAACTTCCAGCAATGAACCATAACTGTGAAAAGTATAAACTCCTGTATATTTAATTTTTAAAGGTATTACGCTATGATTTTTGAGTTTAATTGTTACTATTTTTTTATAATATCCATTTGATGTAATAGTTAGGTTTTTGTCGATTATTGGCAAAAGATTTTCTTTTTTTCCAATTAACATATCTCTATGCCAAACAAAAGTTTTTTGTGAAAACAGAGCATCTCTAATACTTTTTTTTGTAATATTTTTTGATATAATAAAGGTTATAGGTCTGTGATGTTTTTTTTCTTTGTCGAATGTCCAATCTATTAAACCGTGTATGTCACTTGTACCCATTATAGTTAAATTATGTTCAAGAGCAAGGGCTAGTGCTTCTTCTGAGTAAGTATGTTCATTTACAACTTCAATTCCATGAAATAGTTTCTTTTTTAATAATCTTTCATGCAACTTATCAAAACGTGCTATTGCATCGTCTCTATTTTCTACCCAGTTAGGGTGGTTCCAAAACACAAAGGCTCCTTGTTTGTTTGCTTCAATTATGGCTTTTTCACCATCCGGATTAATAATTAAATTTGCATCTTTAATGAAAACAGCATTAAAATGCCCTGGAGGCATAGGTTTTGTTATTTCTGTACCATTTATTACCATTAAAGCTTCTTCCTCTTTTAGCATTGAATTTGAAATTTCAAATGACCGATTTCTATCCGTTATGTTCATATCATTTTTATAGGATAAATATTCTAAATGCTCTGTAAGAGAGATTAAATCAAGACCATCTCTTCTAGCTTCTTTGATTCTTATACTTGGCCAAACTTCCCCATCTGAGAATACAGAATGAATATGTAAATCTGAGGAAATTAAGAACATACCATTGGGGCTTTTAAAAAATTCTTTTCTATTTTGTGCGTTAATATTTAATGTAAATAGTACTAGTAATAAAGTTGTTACAATTTTTCTCATAATATTAAATTGATTTAAGTAGTTTTTTTCTTATTCTCTTATATTTTTTTATTGACAAGGAATAATTGGTATAGTCAAAAAATAATTTTTTAATTAATCTTGAATGCTTGTCAATATTTTTAGTTTTTAATTTTTCTAGTAATTCATAATCCTCTATACCTTTCCGATGTGCTTCAAAGCGAAGTGACGAAAGGGGGCCATCTGTTCCGGGATATATTACATGTGTATCACCGGCTGGTAGAAAATTATTGCTTGAAGCTTGAGGAGATGGATGCTTTACAACACTTTGTTTAAAAGGATTTGCTTTATATTGATTTAAGCCCCAATGCAAGTATCCAAAGGTATTGTATTTTGAACCTGCCCACCCAAAATAGACTTGCCTTATTCTTTCCATATCCAATGTTCTATTTAACCATTTCCCACCAGGAACTAAACATGTGTATATTAAAATTTTTTCTCCTTTTGATTCTCTTTCATTAAAAAAATCTTGATTTTCTTGAAAGTCATTTATAAGGGGACACCATAAATCAATTGAACCAGATAATGATTCTTTTGCATTGGTAGCTTCCATTATTGTAATTTCAGGATATATTGATTTTATTTGTTTTGAGACATCTTTATAACATTGTGCATTAACGTCTGTAGGTTCATCTGCAATATGTTGAAGCCATTGATTTTCTAAATTATACTTTTTTGTAAATGATTTTATTTTTCTAATTATTGTGTCAATTTCCTTTTTTCCTTCCTCAGAGTAATATCCTCTTTTACGTAGTTTAGTTTTTAGTTCTGGATTTCCCCAATCATCATTAGCTCCTCTGTTGAGTAGATGAGGAGATTCAAAGTATTTAAATCCATATTTTTTAAAAACATTTATAAATGAAATCATTTTTTCTTCATCTAATGAAATTTTATTACTTTTTAAACTGATAAGTTCATGTGGAATTATAATACAATTTTGACGTCCTTCCGCCATCAATTTAGCATACTTATCAAGCATTGTAAACCATTCTTTATTCCATCTCAATAAATTGTGCATTTCTTCCATTTTACTCAAATTGAACCAATTTGTGTAAAAAAACTTACTTTCTTCCAGTCTTGGAATGGAAGCATCATGAACCTTAATTTTAAATTTTAATTGTTCAGTTTTAAAACCGTCATTTAAAATAACATTTAATTTATAACTGCCGGGACTTTTAAACTCATTAGATTTCACAGAAATTCTCAACAATGAAAAATTACTAGTAGTTATAATTTTATTTATTGTTAAAGGTTGAATAACCTCAAAAACCTCGAATGGAGCTCTTCTTATTACATTGTGGTTAATTTGTCCTAAAAACTGTTCAGTTCTACTATCAACCCCTGTATTTTCTTCAACTGGAACAGCTTTTATTATCGAATAATTAATATTTGTTAAATTTTTTGATATTGAATTGAAAGTAAATGTTTTATTGTGCTCAGATCTAATTAAAATTAATGCCTCAAAATCAGAGTTTTGCGGAATATCATAAGAAAAAGTATTATTAAATTTTAAATTGTTTTTGTCTGGATATGTAGCCTGTAATGTGGATATTATACCAGCTTTATATTGACTAAATAAGTTTGAAGTATTAACTAGAATGATAATAGTTAAAAAAAATAATGATTTTATATTATTTATGTTCATTTAATTTATATTTACTAGTAAATACAAATTACAATTTAAACAATATTACATGAAAAACATAAAATATTTTTTATTGACGCTAGTTATTATTTACTCCTACTCGTGTGCTTCTTTATCTCTGTTTTCACCCGAAACACATAATCACTATACCAGTAGTAATGATAGTTCAAGTAAAAATGAACCGGTTGTAAATAAAGCAAATACTATTAACTTGTTTAATGGTACAGATTTAAATGGCTGGATAATTTATGGAACAGAAAAGTGGTATGTTGAGGATGGTTTTTTGATTTGTGAAAGTGGGCCAAATGCTGAATATGGATATTTAGGTACTGATGATTATTATAAAAATTTTGTATTGAACCTTGAGTTTATGCAAGAAGCTAATGGAAATAGTGGTGTTTTTTTTAGATCTACTGTTGATGGAACAAAAGTAAGCGGTTGGCAAGTTGAAGTGGCTCCACCTGGATTATACACAGGAGGAATTTATGAGTCATACGGTAGAGGTTGGCTTGTAAAACCTAGTATGGGTAAAGACTCTTCATTAATTATGGGTGATTGGAATAAGCTTACTGTGAAAGTTCAAGACCAAACCGTTACTACGTGGCTAAATGGTAACAAAATGATTTCTTATACCGACAAAAAGATTGGAGAAGCTAATGGCAGAATTGCATTACAGATTCACGATGGTGGTGGAATTAAGGTTAAATGGAGAAACATTAAACTTCAAAAATTAGACAGTTCTGACCTAGACATTAATTTTTAAAAATTTTTCCTGAAGAATGATCTTTACTAGCACCTGTAACAGTTTTTAAACAGTTTACTTTATTTTTAAAACGTAGTAATCCCATATAAGCAAATATCAAAGCTTCTTTATTATTAATAATTTCTTTATCTGGTAAAAAAACTTCACATTTCAGCTTGTTTATTAAGCTCTTAATGATAGTTTTATTGTACGTTCCTCCTCCCGTAACTAGTACGGTTTCGTTTTTGCTATTTCCTATTAATGAAATCTTTATTTGATCAGTAATGTGTTCAATAAATGTTATTAAAATGTCATTGTAATTAATTGAAAATGAATTTATTAATGGAATTACTTTTTCATTTACATACTCAATCCCTAGTGATTTTGGTCCTTCAATTTTATAAAAATTCATCGAATTTAATTTTTCCAGCAAATTTATATTAACACTTCCTTTTTCAGAAAGTTTTCCGTTTTCGTCGAAAGGGTAACCTAATTTTTTTGAATAATAATTTAGTACTGTATTGACTGGACAAATATCGAAAGCCTTAATTGATTTGTTTTTTTTAATCGAAATGTTTCCAAAACCACCAAGGTTTAAGCAATATTTAAAGTTTTTAAATAGGTGTAAGTCTCCAATAGGTACTAAAGGGGCACCTTGTCCTCCTAATTTTACATCTTGAGTTCTAAAGTCGCATATTAAATTAATATTTATATTATTAAATATTAGTTTACCATTACCAATTTGTTTGGTTATTCCTTTTTCTGGCTGATGAAAAACTGTATGTCCGTGAGAAGAAACTAATTTTATTATTGGACTTCCAATATTCATAATAAAATTATTAATATAATTACTAATTAATATTCCAAATTCATCATCTAATTTATTAAGGTCTTTCTCTTTTAAATTAATAGCATTTGAAAGTCTATTGATCCATTCAGATGAATAATTATAAGTTTGACTATTTAAAATTTTAAAATTTGTATAATTATCACAGTCAAATGAAACTAAACATAAGTCAAGACCGTCAAGTGACGTTCCACTCATAGCTCCAATAACGTTAATAGTATTTGAATACATATTTTAAATATGTATTAAATTAATTAAAAACTTTGGAATTAATTTAATTAATTAATAAGGATAGTTCAGAAATTGTTTCAGTTGGATTTTTAGATTTAAACACAAAACTTCCAGCAACTAATGCGTTAGCACCACATTCAATCAATTTTTTTGCATTTTGTGAATTTACACCACCATCAATTTCAATGATAGCTTTAGAGTTTTGATTTTCTATCAATGATTTAAGTTCCTTGACCTTGTCATATGTTTCTTCAATAAATGATTGTCCGCCAAATCCAGGATTTACACTCATTATACACACTAGGTCAAGATCTTTAATAATTGACTTTAATGATGAAATTGGTGTGTGAGGGTTTAAGGCTACACCAGCCTTCATTTTTAAACCCTTGATTCTCTGAATAGTTCTGTGTAGATGCGTACAGGCTTCAAAATGAACGGTTAGTATATCAGCACCAAGTTCAGCAAAGTTTTCTAGATAATTATCAGGGTTGACAATCATTAAATGTACGTCCAAAGTTTTTTTTGCATTCTTTTTTAAAATGTTCATTATAGGTGTTCCAAAAGAAATATTTGGCACAAAAACCCCATCCATTACATCAATGTGAAACCATTTAGCTTCACTTTTGTTTACCATTTCAATCTCACGATTTAGATTTCCAAAATCACAGGCAAGCATTGATGGAGCAATAATATTCATTTCTAACCTAAATAAGTTTTTAATATTCTGCTTCTTGAGGTGTGTTTAAGTCTTCTAATAGCTTTTTCTTTAATCTGTCTTACTCTTTCTCTGGTAAGATCAAATGTTTCTCCAATTTCCTCTAGTGTCATAGCATGTTTTTCTCCCAAACCAAAGTATAATCTAACTACGTCAGCTTCTCTTGGCGTTAGTGTTTCAAGTGCCCTTTCTATTTCAGTCCTTAGGGATTCATGTAATAAATTTCTATCAGGATTTGGTGATTCACCACTACGAAGTACATCATACAGGTTTGAATCTTCCCCTTCAACCAAAGGTGCATCCATTGATACGTGCCTTCCTGAATTTTTCATTGATTCTTTGACATCAGAAACTGTCATATCTAACTCTTTTGCAATTTCTTCAGCAGAGGGAACACGTTCGTTAGCTTGCTCTAAAAACGCATACATTTTATTGATTTTATTAATAGATCCAATTTTATTTAAAGGAAGTCTAACGATCCTAGACTGCTCTGCAAGTGCTTGTAATATAGATTGTCTAATCCACCAAACTGCGTATGAAATAAATTTAAATCCTCTAGTTTCATCAAATCTCTTAGCAGCCTTAATTAAACCTAAATTTCCTTCATTTATTAGATCGGGAAGAGTTAGTCCCTGATTTTGATATTGCTTTGCTACAGAAACAACAAATCTTAAATTTGCTTTGGTAAGTTTATCTAATGCATTTGTATCTCCTGCTCTAATTTTTTGAGCTAATTCAACCTCTTCCTCAGCGGTAATTAAGTCGACCTTCCCTATTTCTTGTAAGTATTTATCTAAGGATGCAGTTTCTCTATTTGTTACCTGTTTGGTTATTTTTAATTGTCTCATTGTGATGTATTAGACTTATTATACGTTAAAACATGTAAAAAGGTTACAATAATTATAAATACAATTATCTATTGCCTCTATTATTTCTATTATCTCTCCCTCTATTGTCTGATCGAGGAGCCCTAGGTGGTCTTTCAACATAACCTTCAGGCTTATCCAATAAAGCTTTTCTTGAAACTTTTTCTTTTCTCGTTCTTGGATCGGTTCCAAAGTATTTAACCTCTAATTCGTCCCCAAGTTTAAGAACATCACTAACATTATCTGTTCTTTCCCAAGCGATTTCACTTACATGTAATAAAACTTCATTTCCTGGAGCTTCTAGATATTCTACTACGGCTCCAAAATCTAACATTTTTATTACTTTAACTTTATATGTATTACCTTTTACTGGTTTAAATAAAAGTGAATCTATTTTTGCAAGAACAGAATCAATTCCATCTTGGTCTGTTCCAAGAATTTCTACAATTCCTTCTTCAGTTACAGGATCTTCATTTATAACAATAGTACAACCAGTTGTTTTTTGTAATTCTTGAATTACTTTACCGCCTGGTCCAATAAAAGGGCCTATGAACTCATTAGGAATTCTACTAGTAACCATTTTTGGAGAATGCGGTTTAACATCTGCATTAGGTCTTTCTATAGTTTCAGTTATTTTGTTTAAAATATGAAGTCTTCCATCTCTTGCTTGTTTTAGTGCATTAACTAAGATTTCATATGATAATCCTTTTATTTTAATGTCCATTTGGCAAGCGGTTATCCCTTCAGAAGTTCCAGTAACTTTAAAGTCCATGTCTCCTAAATGGTCTTCGTCTCCCAAAATATCACTTAAAACCGCATACCTATCTCCATCAGAAATTAGTCCCATTGCAATTCCGGAAACAGGTCTAGTAATTTGAACTCCAGCATCCATAAGTGCCATAGTTCCTGAACAAACCGTTGCCATTGAAGAGGAACCGTTAGACTCAAGTACTTCACTTACCACTCTTACAGTGTAAGGGCAATCTTCAGGGATCATTCCTTTTAAGCCTCTTTGAGCTAAGTTACCATGTCCTACTTCCCTTCTTGATGTTCCTCTCAAAGGTCTTGCCTCGCCAGTACAAAATGGTGGAAAGTTATAATGAAGATAAAAATTTTCTTCACCTTCATAAGAAGGCATATCAATTTTGTTAGCATCTCTTGATGTTCCAAGAGTAACTGTAGCTAGAGCTTGAGTTTCACCTCGAGTAAAAATAGAAGATCCATGAGTGGACGGTAAGTAGTCTACCTCACACCATATATCTCTAATTTCATCAGTTTTTCTTCCATCAAGTCTAACTCCTTCACTTAATGTAAGCTCTCGAATAGCTTCTTTTTGAGACTTATTGAAATATTCTCCAATTAGTTTTCCGTACTCTTCTGTTTCCTCTTCACTAAAAGATAATTTGATTTCCTCTTTTAAATTTGAAAAAGCTAAACTACGTTCAGCTTTAGAAGTTCCTTTTTTAGCTATAGCATAACATTTATCATACGAAGCGTCGTGAATTACTTTTGCTAATTCCTCATTTTTAATACTGGTTTCATATTCCCTTACTTGCTTTCTTCCAACTGAATCTGCTAATCTCTCTTGTGCCTTAATTTGAATTTTTATTGATTCGTGAGCGAATTTGATTGCTTCCGCCATTTCCTCTTCACTACACTCATCCATTTCTCCTTCAACCATCATTACTGAGTCAGCTGAAGCACCAACCATCATTTCAATATCAGCATTAGCTAATTGAGCTCTACTTGGATTAATAACAAATTCACCATCAATTCTAGCTACACGAGCTTCTGAAATTGCACATTCAAAAGGGAAATCACTTAATTGAATTGCAGCAGAAGCTGCAAGACCTGCAAGAGCATCAGGCATTACATCTTCATCATGAGACATTAATTGTATCATAACCTGAACTTCAGAATGATAATCCTTGGGAAATAGCGGACGTAAAACTCTGTCTACTAACCTCATGGTTAATACTTCTCCGTCACTAGGTCTAGCTTCTCTTTTGAAAAATCCACCAGGATATCTTCCTGCAGCAGCAAATTTTTCTCTGTAATCAACAGTAAGAGGAAGGAAATTAACATTGCTAGCTTCGTAGTTAGATACTACTGTACACAAAAGCATTGCTTTTCCCATTTGAACGACTACAGAACCGTGTGCTTGTTTAGCAAGTTTACCGGTTTCTAGAGTTATTACTCTTCCATCTCCTAAATCGATGGATTCATTATAAGTTTTGATTTTCATATTTTTCATTAAATTAATTAAGTTGTGTTGTGTCTTAAGTAGAATACCAATGAAAAACTGTGTAAAAAACTATTTACGTAAGTTTAATTTTTTGATTATTTCACGATATCTATTAATGTCTTTTTTCTTTAGATAGCTCAACAAACTTTTTCTTTTACCAACCATCATTACTAAAGATCTTTCTGTGTTAAAATCTTTTCTGTTATTTTTAAGATGATCAGTTAAATGGTTAATTCGTTTTGTGAATAATGCAATTTGACCTTCAGCTGAACCTGTATCAGATTCTGATTTACCATGTTCTTTGAAGATTTCTTTTTTGTTTTCTTTTGTTAAATACATGCCAATATTATTTTAAATGATTTTTATGTAGCTAATTAATTTTAATTAGCGCGGCAAATATAAGATTATATTTGAGAAATAAGTAATTTTAAATTGACCTTAATGGTCTGTTAAGAATTAAATCAAAATATAAATTGATTTTTTTCTTAAGTTCAGTTCGAGAAGTGATAAAATCTAAAAACCCGTGTTCTAATAAAAATTCAGAAGTTTGAAAACCCTCAGGTAAATCTTTTCCTGTTGTGTCCTTCACTACTCTTGGACCAGCAAATGCTATTAATGCTCCTGGCTCAGAAATATTAATATCTCCAAGCATTGCAAAAGATGCTGTAGTACCTCCAGTTGTTGGATCTGTACACAATGAAACATATGGTAGTTTATTATTAGACAACTGAGCAAGTTTAGCAGATGTTTTAGCCATTTGCATTAAAGATATGGCTCCTTCCATCATTCTAGCCCCTCCAGATTTTGAAATTATAATTAATGGAATCTTTTTTTTAATGGCAGTATCTATTGCTCTACTTATTTTTTCTCCAACTACTGAACCCATTGATCCTCCAATAAATCTAAAATCCATACAAGCAATAACCACATCTTCACCACAAGATTTACCTACAGCAACTTTTATAGCATCTTTTAAACCTGTCTTTTTTATCGCATCTTTAGCTCTTTGTTTGTATGATTTGGTATCAGTAAATTTTAGAGGGTCTTTTGATTTAATCTTTTGATCAATTTCTTTAAACTTATCATCAAATAGAATATTAAAATATTCTTGACTACCAATTCTAATATGAAAGCCGTCTTCTGGTGAAACAAAAGAATTATTTTCTAATTCTTCAGTATCAATAATTTTTCCAGTTGGAGTTTTATGCCATAATCCTTCTGGTGTATCCTTTTTTTCTCTAGTGGAAGTATGTATTCCTTTTGTTTTTCTTTTAAACCAAGCCATATCAAGGATGTTTGTTCAAATATACTAAACCAAATTTACTTCAAGGTATTTACGTTGTTTAGATCTTTAAAGGCTTGAGTAAGTCTAGAAATAAAACTTTCTTCTGCCTTTCTTAGCCAAACCCTTGGGTCATAATATTTTTTATTAGGAATATCATTGCCTTCAGAATTTCCAATCTGAGATCTTAGATAATCTTCATTTGTTTTAAAGTAATCTCTGATACCGCACATAAATGCATATTGCATGTCGGTATCTATATTCATTTTAATAGCACCGTAATCAATTGCTTCTCTAATTTCTTCAACAGATGAACCAGAACCACCATGAAACACAAAATTTATAGTATTGTGTGCAACATTATATTTTTTAGAAACAAAATCTTGAGAATTTTTTAAAATTTTGGGAGTTAGTTTTACATTTCCAGGTTTGTAAACTCCGTGAACATTTCCAAATGCTGCAGCAATTGTAAATTTATCACTGATTTTAGATAATTCTTCATAGGCAAATGCAACTTCTTCGGGTTGGGTATAGAGTTTAGAATCATCTATATCCGTATTATCAACTCCATCTTCTTCACCGCCTGTTATGCCTAATTCAATTTCTAATGTCATTCCAATTTTACTCATTCTTTTTAAATATTCTTTACAAATAGAAATATTTTCTTCAATTGGTTCTTCAGAAAGATCAATCATGTGAGAACTGAAAAGAGATTTTCCAGTTTTTTCAAAGTGTTCTTCACTAGCCAAAAGTAATCCATCTATCCAAGGTAAAAGTTTTTTTGCTGCATGATCCGTATGTAATATCACAGGAACATTATATGCTTCTGAAAGTTCATGCACATGTTTTGCTCCAGCAATAGCACCTTTAATAGCAGCATTTTGATTTTCATTTGAAAGTCCTTTTCCAGCATTAAAAACAGCTCCTCCATTTGAAAACTGAATTATTACAGGAGCATTTAATTTAGATGCTGTTTCTAAAACTCCATTAATTGAATTTGATCCAATTACATTCACTGCAGGCAAAGCAAATTTTTTATTTTTTGCTAGATTAAAAATTTCTTGAACTTCGTCACCTGTAGCAACACCACCTTTGATTTGATTATTCATTTTTTATTTTTAATTAGTGGGCTAAAATAAAAAGAATTATTGGTCCTAAAAAGGATAATTTAAACCAATATTGAATACAGCTTTTTTTAGTTTAAAATCTGTAAGCCATCTTTTTTTAGGTTCAAGTACAGGATTGTAAGTTTTTAAACCCATATCTAGTCTCAAAACAAAATATCCTAGGTTGTATCTTAGTCCTATTCCACTTCCAATTGCTATTTCGTCAAAATCTTTAAAACTATTGAAAGTTCTTTTGGAATCTTCAGTGTTGTCAAATACATTCCATATGTTTCCAAAATCACTGAACACAGCACCATCTAATTTTCCTAGAATCTTAAACCTGTATTCAATATTCATTGCTAGTTTCATATTCGCCTCATTAAATTCACTCAAAGCTTCACTGCTTCCTGGTCCAAGTCTGTAAACTTCCCATGCCCTATTGTCATTTGACCCTCCTGCAAAAAATGATTTTGAAAAAGGAATACTATTTGAGTTTCCAAACGGTATAGCAATTCCAAAAAATGTTCTAAAAGCTATTTTAGAATTTAATCCAATTGGCCAATGTTTAATATACCCTGTTTCAGATTTTATAAATTGTGAATATGCCAATCCTAATATTTTATTGTTTCCAAATTCATCTTTAGAGACATTTAAAATATTACTTGCAAGATTTGTAATATTTCCAGCTAATTCAATTTTTAATTTAAAATCTGAAAATTTATTATCAAATATATTTTTTCTTGATCTATTAGAAAATGAAAAGCTTGATCCAATGATTAAATTGTTTGATGTTAGTCTGTTTTTTCTGTCATTTATATAATTAACTCTTTTTAAATCATCATTTGATACTAAAAATTGATTTAAAACAACTTCTTTAATAAATGAATTTATTCCATCAGGAATAATCAAGTTGTTATTTACATCAAAATAATTTGATGGAGAATTATAACTTTTAGCTATATTATTAATGGATTTAAAAGAGTTAGAGTATACATTAAAATAATTAACAATATTCTTATTATTTACAAATTCAATATTAATTAAACTAAGATTATTTTTTCTATTCTTTTTATCGAACCAATCATAATTTAAATCAAATTTGAAATTTTGCCTGTCCAATCCTATGTTTGTTTGATTTGAAGTTCCAATATTTAAATATGTGGTTGGCTTATTTTCTGTTTTTATAATTTTCTTCAAATTAAAGGATGGAAAAAGTTTTGGAAATTTAAACCTCAAGTCAAATCCGTATTCAGAGATAGTGGTATTTGCAGATTTTCCTATAGTTCCTCTAGTTGTAAATTCTAGTTTTTCACCAGATTTAAAAATATTTCTATTAATTAATGATGTTTCAAAAGCTAGTCCTATATCTTCAATATTTGAGTGTTTCAAGTCCAAACCAAACCTAAATGAATATTTTTTTTTAGGGACTAAAAATATATTAGCTTCTAATTGTTTGTCAGATTCACTTATGTAATTATAACTAATTGAAGGATATTGAAAATTATCAAAATTATTTAACTGATTAATTGTTTTAGTTCTTTTAGAATCACTGTATAAATCATTTTTTTTAACAAGGATTAAATCTGACAATATCTTAGGTTTATAGTCTAAAGAAAAATTTGAGTAAAAATTAATAGAATCGTAATTAAATATTTTTTTTACTTTAGAACTTATTCCCTCTTTTTCTATAAATAAATTGATTTTTTCTACTGTATGTTTTTTGTAAAATTGATTCAAGCCTTTTTCTTTAATTACTATTTCAACAGGAATATTAAAATTTAAATTAGTTGTGTCAAGACTTATTTTAAAAAAAATAGAATTTATTTGAAAATCATATATGCCCGAATTTTTAAATAATTTATCAATTCTATTTCTTTCTAATTCAAAATTCTTAGTATTAAAAATTGAATTATCTTTTAATTTGGAATTTTCTTTATTTAAATTAAATATAGTTTCTAAAATTTTAGATTCAATATTAACTGAGATAGTGTCTAAAATATATTGATTTCCTGTATTTACATTGTAAATAACTTTTCCGAATTTATTATTATTTTGATCAATAATTATTTTTGAAGATATTTTAGAATTGAAAAAACCATTATTTTTATAATATGATCTTAAATTTTCAATTGAAATTTTTGTTTTTATAGAGTCAATAATTTCTAATTTTTCACCGTTCTTTTTCTTCCAATTATTAAACCCTTTATAATAGTTGTTTAATTGTGAAACTTGTTTTTTGGATAAAACTGATGTTAGTCGATTTTTTCTATTATCTTTTTTATTGATCCATTTATTGAATATTGAATCACTATTTTCTTTTGAAGATTGATACAGTTTGCCAGCTAAAGGAAAACCAATTATATAAGTGTTTTTTTTTTGAACCAAAAGAGGGAATAATGAATCAGTTGTCATTTGCAAGTTATTTACAAATATTTCGTTCGATTTAAGTACTAAGCTTCCTTTATTAAGATCTTTTGTTACACTACAACTAACTACAGTTATAGTTGTAATTACAAATAATGTTATTTTTGTTATAAATTTTTTCACTTTATAATTGTAATTCAAAAATACATCATTATTAATGCTTAGCAAAAACCAAATAAAACTGATTAAAAGTTTGAAAAATAAAAAACAACGTCATTTAAATAAAATGTTTATTGTCGAGGGAAAAAAATCAGTTTCCGAATTTATTAATTCAAAATATGATCTTCATAAATTATTTTCCATTAATATTTCTGATTTTAATTTGACTAATACAGTTCAGATTTCAGAATCTGAACTATCAAAGATTAGTTTTTTAACTAATCCAAAAGATCATTTAGCAATTTTTACAATTCCTATTGAAAAACCTGTGAACGAGAATAAATTATTAGTTGGCTTAGAATCTATAAACGATCCTGGTAATTTAGGTACAATAATAAGAACGTGCGAATGGTTCGGGATTAATGATATAATTTGTTCTGTAGACTCAGTAGATTGTTATAATCCAAAAGTTGTTCAATCGGCAATGGGTTCTTTGTCTAGAATTAACATCACATATTTAGATTTATCAAATTTTTTAAAATCAAAATCTATAATTAAATATGGAACTTTTATCAAAGGAGAATCAATTTTTGAAAATAAAATTATAGTGGATAAGGGAATCTTAGTTTTTGGTAACGAGGCTAATGGTATTTCAGATAACCTTAGGTCGATTTTAGATGTTGAACTAACAATTCCAAGAGTTAATAGTGAAAATTATCCTGAAAGTCTAAACCTTTCAAACTCAGTAGGAATCATTTTATCAGAGTTTTCAAGAAAGTTTAATGAAAAGAAAAATTTATAAAAATTGCCCTTGTAGACATTTTGTTAATATTCCCTGTCCATGGACTTTTTGAATCTAAATCAGGAATTAATTCATTTTTTAATGAAAAAATACCTCTCAAAGAAGGAGAAAATTTAAAATATTGGAGATAAAAATCTATTCCAAAACCCAATTCATAGTAAAAATTATTTGATTTTAATCTAAACACTCCGTTGTTGTTGTCTTCAGGGCTATTTTGATTACTTGATAGATTAAAGGATGTTGATAATCCACCTAAAAGATAGGGTTTTACGTTGTTATACCTTTTAGCACTATACTTTATTAAAAGTGGTAAATGAATATAGGTTGATTTTATTGATCTCAATGTGTCACTACTTTTTGTGAAATTTTGCCTATCATAAAAAACTATTTCAGACTTATTTGTGTATAGTCCAGGCTCAAACCTTAAATTAAGATTTTTTCTCAATTTTAAATCTCCAATTAAACCTACATTAATACCAGTTTGTTCACGGATTAAAGTTCTTTTGTTTGGGTTTAATAAGTAATCTAATTTATAATTATAGTTGTTTATGCCGATATAGTATCCAAAATGTACTTTTTTTTGGTCAAAATTTTGAAGGTTATTAATTTTTACATTATTTCTTTGTGAATAAATACTTGTTGTCAAGAAAAAAAGAGTTAAAAAAAGTAAAAATGTTCTCATTTGAAATCAAATGTAATAAAGAAAATTATGTTTAAGAATGATAATAATTAAAAAAATATACTTGATTTTTTAAAATCAAGTATATTTGCATTGTAATACAATGTTGTATTTATGAAAATTATAATTGCTGGGGCTGGAGAAGTTGGCTTTCATTTGGCTAAATTACTTTCTTTTGAGTCTCATGATATTACCTTGATTGATAATAAAAAATCAAGTTTAAACATTGCAGAAAATAAACTAGATATTAAAACTATTGAAGGTAACGCTGCATCAATTTCAGTATTAAATGAAGCAAATGTTGAAAATTCAGATTTAGTTGTGTCTTTAACAACCTCTGAAACTACAAACTTTACAACTTGTTTTTTATCAAAACAGCTAGGTGCTAAAAGAACTATAGCTAGAATTTCTAACACCGAATTTATAAAGGACTGTAACGAAATTGATTTTGATCTTATTGGAATAGACGAACTTATTTCGCCTGAAAATTTAGCTGCTGATGAAATTAAATCAATTATTAGTGAATCTGCTTTTACTAATAGTCACGATTTTGATGATGGTATATTAAAAATGATGGCTGTTAGACTCGAAAAAAATGCCCCTTTTATTGGAAAAACTGTTATGGAAGCTGCCTCTGTTTTTCCAGGTGTGCATTTTATGCCTATAGCTTTAAAAAGAGAAGATAGCGAATCAACTATTATCCCAAGAGGAAATACTATTTTTTGTGAATGTGATCATGTTTATTTTATAACTAATAAAAAGGGTCTTGATGAATTATATAATTTGATGGGCACTGAGAAACAAAAAGTTAAAAATGTAATGATTCTTGGTGCAGGAAGAGTAGGGTCTAAGTTGTCAAAAGAATTAAGTGCTCAAGGTTTAAATATTAAATTAATTGAAATCAACGAACAAAAAGCTAATGATATTGCTGAAGAGTTGCCTGATCTTATGGTATTAAATGTAGACGGGAGAAATCTTGATCTTCTTGTTGAAGAAAATTTAGAAAATATGGATGCTTTTATTTCAACTAGCGGAGATTCTGAGACAAATATTATGTCTTGTATGATGGCTAAATCTAAAAAAGTAAAAAAAACTATCGCTTTGGTTGAAAACATGGATTACTTTAACCTTTCACAGTCTATAGGTATTGATAGTTTGATTAATAAAAAATTACTTGCTGCAAATGATATTTTTAAGTTTGTTCGAAATGGTGATATTGTTGAATTGGCAATGTTAAATGATATGGATGCTGAAATAGTAGAATTTATTGTTAATGAAAATTCTAAAGTTTTAAATAAAAAAATTATGGATCTTGATTTTCCATTAACTGCGATTATTGGAGGAGTTATAAGGAATAATGAAGGTGTTATAGCTCTTGGAGGTTTTGAAATTAAGTTAGGGGATAGAGTTCTAGTTTGTTCCAAACCTGAAAGTATAAAAAAAGTAGAAAGCTTATTTTTATAAATAAATAATGTCTAAGCTCAATAAAAAATTAATTTTTTACATATTAGGGTTATTGTTAATGTTTAATGGTTTTGCAATGCTTATTTCAGCATTTGTAAGTTATTTAACAAATGATGGTGTCTTAAATGAAATGACATTAGTTTCATTGTTAGTCATTTTTCTCGGTTGGATATTAATGGCTATTTCAAAAAATAATGATAGAAAAATAAATAAAAGAGATGCATATTTCATAGTAGTTTTGGGTTGGCTTACCATGGTTTTTTCAGGAATGCTTCCCTATATTGTTACAGAATCTATTTCTTCATTTTCTAATGTTTTTTTTGAAACAATGTCTGGTTATACCACAACGGGTTCAACAGTAATTAATGATATAGATGCTTTACCTAAAAGTATAATTTTTTGGAGAAGTATGACTCATTGGCTTGGCGGAATGGGAATTATTGTGCTTGCTATCGCAATTTTACCTTTGCTTGGAATAGGAGGAATGCAACTTTTTTCTGCTGAGGCACCTGGGCTAACAGGTGATAAGATTCATCCCAGAATTAGTGATACTGCAAAAAGATTATGGTTGATATATGTTGGCTTAACTCTGTTAGAAACTATTCTGCTAAAGTTTGCGGGAATGAGTCTTTTTGATGCTTTAAATAATTCAATGAGTAATATAGCCTCTGGTGGTTTTTCAACTAAAAATGAAAGTATAGGGTTTTGGAATGATTCACCTTTAATACAGTATATTATTATTTTCTTTATGTTTTTGGCTGGTACAAATTTCGTTTTAATTTATTTTGGACTTACTGGAAAATTTAAAAAAATATTTCAAGACACTGAATTTAAATGGTATGTTTCATTTATTTCTGTATTTGTAATTATTTCAACTATAATTTTATTTTTTAATGTAAATTTAAGTTCAACAGAAGTTTACCACCCTGAAGTTTTGGGAAAATTTGAGAGTAGTTTTAGACATTCTCTTTTTCAGGTTGTTGCACTTGTAACTACAACTGGATTTGTTACGGGAGACTTTGTTTCTTGGACACCCTTTTTGACAATGTTATTTTTTGGAATTATGTTTATGGGTGGATCATCGGGCTCAACATCTGGTGGAGTTAAGGTTTTGCGTCATTTAATATTAATAAAAAATGGATTTTTAGAGTTTAAACGATCTCTTCATCCAAATGCAATTTTTCCCTTAAGACATAATAATCATGTTGTTGAAAAACCAATTATCATTCACGTACTAGCTTTTTTTATTTTGTACTTAATTTTATTTATTATTGGAGCTGGTGTTTTAAGTGCATTAGGCCTTGATTTTGCTTCAGCAATAGGCGGTGCTGCCTCATCTTTGGGTAATGTTGGTCCTGCTTTAGGATCACTTGGTCCAACTACTAACTTTGATAGTTTGCCTGAAATAGGCAAATACTGGTGTTCATTTTTAATGTTAGTAGGTAGGTTAGAATTATTTACAGTACTAATATTTTTTACACCATATTTTTGGAAAAATTAACTAATTAAGACTGCTTTTTTTATTCTTTTAACTGCATTAATAATATTTTCATTAGATGCGGCATAAGAAATTCTAATATTATTTGGTGACCCAAATGCATCTCCTGTAACTGTTGCTACGTGTGCTTCTTCAAGTAGATAAATTGCAAAATCGGAAGCATTATTTATTTTTTTTCCATTCATTGTTTTTCCAAAAAAAGATGAAATATCTGGAAACACATAGAATGCTCCTTTTGGTTCGTTTAATTTAAACCCTTCTAATTCTTTTAACAGATTAATTATTAGTTCTCTTCTTGATTTGAACTCATCTACCATGTATTTAATTTCACTCACAGGAGCTTCCAGAGCAGCTATACAAGCACGTTGAGCTATACAGTTTGTACCACTTGTAATTTGACCTTGCATTTTAGTACACGCTTTTGCTATCCAGTTTGGAGCACCTATATATCCGATTCTCCATCCAGTCATAGCAAATGCTTTTGCTAATCCATTTACAGTAATTGTTCTGTTAAACATAGAGGGTATTTTTGCAAAACTAAAATGAGGAATACCATAATTTATATGCTCATAAATTTCATCAGAAAGTATATATATGTTAGGGTATTTTTCTAAAATTTTAGCCAGTGCTTTGTATTCTTCTTTTGTATATACAGATCCACTTGGATTGTTAGGAGAATTAATTATAATTAACTTAGTTCTTTCTGTAATAGCATTTTCTAACTGAGTGGGCGAAATTTTAAAATCATTTGAAATATCTGATCTTATTTCAATTGGATTACCCTCAGCTAGAGTAACAATTGCTGAGTAACTTACCCAATACGGCGCTACAAGTAAAACATCATCACCTGGATTTACTAATACTTGAACGGTATTGGCAATTGATTGTTTAGCACCAGTAGAAACAACAATTTGATCAGGGTTATAGTCTAATTCATTATCTCTTTTGAATTTTTTACAAATAGATTTTTTTAGATCAACATATCCATCTACTGGGGTGTATGAATTATAATTTTCTTCAATAGCTTTAATAGCAGCATTTTTAATAAAATCAGGTGTGTTAAAGTCAGGTTCACCCAGGCTTAGGCCAATTATATCTATTCCATTTTCCTTTAATTCCCTAGCCTTTGCAGCCATTGCTAGTGTAGCAGAGACAGGTAAATTATTGATCCTTTTAGAGAGTTTATTTATCATTTAAATCAAGCATTTTGAGGTTTTACACCCATGGTTTTAAGAAATTTGAAGTGAGCTTTTATTGCATCAAAAAATGTATTAAACTCATTGTAAGGAAGATTGAAATCTTCAGAGGTTTTTTTAACAATTTTAGCAATTTTATCATAATGTATATGAGAAATATTTGGAAAAATATGATGCTCTACTTGAAAATTTAAACCTCCCGTAAACCAATTAACTAATTTACTTTTTGCAGCAAAATTAACAGTAGTATTGAGTTGGTGAATTGCCCAGCTATTTTTTATATTTCCATTTGAATCAGGTAATGGCATATCAGCCTCATCCATAATATGAGCTAATTGGAATACTAAACTTAATATTAGTCCTGCTGTGTAGTGCATTATTACAAATGATAATAAAACCTTCCACCAAACTACATTAAAAATTAAAATTGGGATAAAAATCCAGAACAAAAAATAAAGTATTTTAGATACTACAAGTTTTGTCCAATTTACAAATGGGTTCGGGAATTTACCATGTGATAATTTTTTTTTCATATATCTTTTCATTTGAAGAAAATCTGTGGTAATCGCCCAATTTATTGTCAATAATCCATAAAGAAAAACAGAATAAATGTGTTGGAATTTATGAAACCATCTCCATTCTGAATGCCTTGAGAATCTTATAATTCTTCCTGCTTCTAAATCTTCATCATGTCCGTGAATATTAGTGAATGTATGATGTAAAACATTATGTTGAACCTGCCAATTATACCTATTTCCAGCTAATAAATATATACTGCCTCCCATTAGTCTATTTATCCATTTTTTATTAGAAAATGAACCATGATTTCCATCATGCATTACATTCATTCCAATACCAGCTAAGCCTATACCCATAACAACTGAAAATAATATTTGAAGCCAGCTTGGAATTGTTATAAGAGAAATCAAAACATATGGAGTTAAAAGTAAACTAAACATAACTATTGTTTTTACCCAAAGTTTCCAATTACCATTTTTTGTAATTTTTTTTTCTTTAAAATAATTATTAACTCTTTTATTTAAAGTTTTAAAAAATTCTTTAGAATCATTTCTTGAAAATTTAATTGCATTTACATTATTAATCATAAATATTTATGTTTACAATAAAGATATTTATTTTGATAAAAATATTGATGTAATTTTGAATAATTTAAAAAAAGTTTTGAACATCATAAAATCTAATTTTCCTGACTTAACAGATTATCAAATTAAACAATTTAAAGATTTGACAATGCTGTATGAAAACTGGAATAATAAAATAAATGTTATTTCTAGAAAAGATATTTCAGAATTAAATACTAGACATGTTTTGCACTCATTAAGCATTGCCAAAGTAATCAATTTTTTACCTAATACTAAAATACTTGACGTAGGTACAGGAGGAGGATTCCCAGGAATTCCTTTAGCAATTATGTTTCCTGAAGTTTTATTTCATCTAACTGACTCAATTGGAAAAAAAATAAAAGTAGTTCGAGCGATCGCTAATGATCTTGGTCTTAAAAATGTTGTAGCTGAAAAGATTAGGTCAGAGAATGTTAATCAGCAATACGATTTTATTGTAAGTAGAGCTGTTACAAATATGTCAAATTTTGTTAAAATAGTTAATGGCAAAATTTCCTCAAAAAATAAAAACCAACTGAAAAATGGAATTTTATATTTAAAAGGAGGTGATTTATCTGATGAATTAAAGGATTTTAAACACGTAAAATCCTTTAAAATCAATAGCTATTTTAACGACACTTTTTTTGATACTAAAAAAATAGTTTATTTACCTATGCCATGTACGGATAAGGATATTCATTAGGAGGATTAAAGTTTTCCTTAATTAATCTAGGAGAAACCCACCTTAGAAGGTTTAGTTTTGACCCAGCTTTATCATTTGTTCCTGATGCTCTTGATCCGCCAAACGGCTGTTGGCCTACAACAGCTCCTGATGGTTTGTCATTGATGTAGAAATTACCAGCACTATATCTTAAAGTTTTTAAAGCATAATCAATTGTATTTCTGTCATTAGAAATAAAAGCTCCTGTTAAAGCATACATTGATGTTTTGTCTACTAATGATAATGTTTCTTTCCAATCATTATCTTCGTAGATATAAATAGTTACAACAGGTCCAAATATTTCCTTTTCCATTGTTATGAAATTTGGATTAGATGTTAGGATTATTGTAGGTGAAATAAAATAACCCTTAGATTTATCATAATCTCCTCCAATAATAATTTCTGCGTCACTAGAATTTTTAGCTGTTTCAATGTACTTGACTATTTTGTCAAAAGAATTTTCGTGAATTACTGCAGTCATAAAATGCTCAAAATCTCTAGGAGAACCCATAGTGATAGTACTAATTTGATTTTCTAAATTTTGAATAATTTCTTTAGATTTTGATTTAGGTATATAAACTCTCGATGCAGCTGAACATTTTTGCCCTTGATATTCAAATCCACCTCTAACTATCGCTGTTGAAACTATTTTTGAATCAGCTGTTGGATGTGAGAAAATAAAATCTTTACCACCAGTTTCTCCAACAATTCTAGGATAGTCTCTATAAATGTTAATATTGGATCCCACTTTTGACCAAAGAGATTTAAATACATCTGTTGACCCTGTAAAATGAATACCAGAAAGATTTGGGTTTTTTAATGCAACATCAGTAATCATTACTGGATCGCCAGTAACAAGATTTATTACTCCTTTTGGAAGACCTGCCTCTTTAAAAACATCCATAATTATTTTGGCACTGTAAACTTGATGGTCGCTAGGTTTCCATAAAACAACATTACCCATAAGAGCAGCACTAGCACATAAATTTCCCCCAATAGCTGTAAAGTTAAATGGTGTGATAGCATAAACAAACCCCTCTAATGGTCTATATTCTAGTCTATTTGAAACTTCCCCAACTGTTATAGGCTGTTCTTGATAAATATCGTTCATATAAACTATATTAAGCTTTAGAAAATCTACAAGTTCACAAGCAGCATCAATTTCTGCCTGAAAAATAGTTTTTGATTGACCGATCATAGTTGCAGCATTTATTTTTGATCTATATGGTCCAGCTATTAGTTCTGCAGCTTTTAAAAATATTGAAGCTCTTTCTTGCCATGATGTTTCTGTCCATTGGGTTTTAACACTTAACGAATTATTTATTGCATCATGCACATGTTGTTCGTTGCAAACTGAAAAATTTCCGACTATCTTTTTATGATCATGAGGAGGACTAATATTTTTTCTTTCTTCAGTATATATTTCGTCTTCACCAATGTAAAGTGGAATTTTTATATTTTGATTATACATTGAATCGTAAGTATTTTTAACTTCAATTCTTTCTTCAGAATTTCTTAAATAATCTTTAATATCTTCATTTTTTAATTGTGGTACCTTGAACATGAATTTTTTAATTTATTAGTTATTTTTTAATTGAGTGCTTGTGGAGAATTTAATTTAAAAGTTGGAATATATGCTCTAAATTTTTTACCTGTATTTATGTCTATCATATTATAAAATCCTCTCATAGCACCTACAGTGGATTTAATTAAACAACCTGATGAATATTCATGAGAATCTCCAGGCTTAATAATTGGTTTCTCACCAATTACACCTTCTCCATCTATTATTATATCAGTATTTAAAGAATCAAAAATCCTCCAATGTCTTGATTTAAGTTGGACTGAATTTTTACTTTGATTTGATATAGAAATTGTATAACTAAAAGAATAGTTCAAAATATAGTTTTTGAAATAAGAGCCATCAAAAAAAACTTTGACAGAAATTTTAATTCCTCTAGTAACGTGATTAATCATTGTAGCTAAGTTATATATTTAAAACAAGAATTTGAATAGTTCATTTAATTTTTAATATTAATACTAGACCTCTCACTAATTGAAATCAGTTTATAATATTTTTCAGTTAATTTTTTATGATAAACTAGTGCGGTATATTTGTTTTCAGTTTCCCAAAAATCTCCTGAATAAAACTTTAATTCTTCATTTTGACTAATAAAACAATAAGTATAGTTATAAAACCCTTGCTTGAACTTGAATTCACCAAAAAATCTATCATTTATAGGCTCTAATTCGTACTTTTTTGACAAAGTAAAATCATTAAATTCACCTATAATAAATACTCTGTCTTGTTTATTTAACATATTAGGCTTAAAACTAAATTTAACATTAGAATAATCGTTTTCAATCTTAGGATTATCAAATTTATTATTTATAACAAACGATCCATTAATGTCAGGATTGTATTGGTAAATACTACTAATTCTGTCAACGTCTGTTCTTAAAAAAGTTTCATAAATATCATTAAGTTCAGTTTTATAAACATTAATATTTGTGGAATTTATTCTGGAATTATCAAAATTTAAATATTCATTTCCTGCTTGAAATAAAATATCCTTAAAAACAAGGGTATTGTTCAAGAAATAATCAGGGTTTTGAATTACTTTAAAATTATTCCAGTTATTATTTTTGATAAGTACTAGTTTTAAATCTGATGAATTACCGTTAAACTCGTTACAGTTATCGCAGTCAATAGAGATATCAATGCTATGATGACTTTCGATTTTGTCTAAATCACTTGATCTTTTTATTTTAATGTTTGTTGAAACCAATTGGTTTATAACAGAGAATTTTTTTTCAAATAGAAAATCTCCGTTGTTATCATGTATGCTGATTGAGTAATTCCCAGAAATCTTCAATTTAACATCTTGGTTTGGAATTGAAATTTGATAGTTGGTGTAGTCAACTAATGTATTGTAAGAATTTTCAAAAAATTCAATCAGATTATCATCATAACCTTCAATATATTCAGATTTCAAAATTTTTGAGAGCTTCCATTTGTAATCAAAATGGTTTATTTTATAATAATAACTTGATTTTTTTATGTTTAAATCATCAAATGAAAAATATATTTTTTCGTTCAGATTGTAGACTGGGTAATTATATTTTGAACCCTGAATAATAACACTGTATATGTTTTCAGGTATTTTTTTAGTTTGACTAAAGTTTTTAGTAAACGATAGTGAAAAAAGCAAAACACTAATTAAAATTTTATTCATTTTAAAAAAAATAAAGTTATGTTTTTTTATATACTTCACTTATTTGTTATATATTATTTAGAATGAATATAAATAAAAAACATTATCCTAAATCAGCTTTTAAAAATAGCTTTTAATTGATAAATTTGCGCTCTATTTTACAGCAAATAATTATGTCAAATGACATCCAAATTAAGAATGGTTTAACCATCAATTTAAAAGGAGCTCCTGAAAACATCGTAAAAAAAGCTTCGTTTCCTAAATCTGTTTCAATTAATCCGTTAAATTTTCACCTTATAACCCCTAAAATGGTAGTTAAAGTTGGTGATAAAGTTAAAATGGGTGATGTTGTTTTTTATTCAAAAAAGAATCCTGAAATTAAATTTTGTTCACCTGTTTCTGGAACTATTAACGATATAGTTAGAGGTGCTAAAAGAAAGATTTTAGAAATTCTTATTGATAGCGATGACAATCAAAATATCAAAAAACATAAAATATCAAAAACAGATTCTTGTTCAAGAAATGATATATTAGAACTTTTGTTAGATTCAGGTTGTTGGCCATTTATTAAGCAAAGACCTTATGATATTATAGCAAACCCAAATGACACACCTAAATCTATTTTCATTTCGGCTGTTAGTTCTGCACCTATTGCAGCAGACATTGAAATTATTTTAAATGATCAAAAAGAAGAATTTAAAGAAGGTTTAAATGTTTTAAATAAATTAACAGATGGAGATTTAAATGTTTGTATTGAAAAAAATCATAATTCATTTATTCAAGAAATTGAAAATATTTCCATTCATAATGTTTCAGGATTACATCCTGCTGGAAATGTTGGTGTACAAATACATCATATTGATCCCGTCAATAGTGGTGAAAAAGTTTGGATATTGGGAGCTGAAGATGTAGCAATAATTGGTAAATTATTTTTAACTGGAATTTACGAACCAACAAGAACAATAGCTGTTTCTGGCCCCCCAGTAAAATATCCTCAATATTATAAAACAATTGTTGGTTCTAAACTATCTAATATTATAATTGACGCTGGTATTAGTTCTGAAGATAATTTAAGGTTTATTAATGGAGACGTTTTGACAGGATACTCTGTAGATAAAGATAGTTATCTAGGATTTTATAATAATACTCTATCTGTTTTAAGAGAAGGTAACCATTACAGAATGTTTGGATGGATTCCTTTTGTAAATAATAAAGTTCCGAGTATTTATAAAACCTCTTTTTCTTGGTTATTTCCAAATAAAAAATATGACTTAGATACCAATTTAAATGGTGAGGAAAGGGCTTTTGTGGTTACTGGTGAAATGGAAAATGTTTTCCCAATGGATATTTTTCCAATGCAATTATTGAAAGAATGTATGTCCGGCAACATAGAAAAAATGGAAAACTTAGGAATTTATGAAGTTGCCCCAGAAGATTTTGCATTAATCGATTATTCTTCATCTTCTAAAATTGAAGCTCAAAAAATAATAAGAGAGGGATTAGATTTAATGGTTTTAGAAGTTGGATAAAAAATAGTTATAAATGAATATTAGAAAAATTTTAGATACTGTAAAAAAACCTTTTGGTAAAGGGGAAAAATTTGAAAAGTATGCACCCGCTGTAAATGCTTTTGATACTTTTTTATTTGTTCCTAATCACACTACTAAACATGGAGCACACATAAGAGATGCTGTCGATTTAAAAAGAACAATGATTACAGTTATTGTAGCTTTGTTACCTGCTTTGTTATATGGAATTTATAATACAGGATTTCAGTATTACTCTCAACTAGGTTCTGCTTTTACAACACTTGATGCAATTATACATGGATCTATTAAAATAGTTCCTATGATTGCTGTTTCTTACATTGTTGGACTTGCAATTGAATTTGCATTCGCAATATTTAGAGGACATGAGGTAAATGAGGGCTATTTGGTAACAGGTCTTTTAATACCTATGATTATGCCAGTCGATATTCCTTTGTGGATGGTTGGACTTTCTGTAGCTTTTGCAGTCTTAATAGGTAAAGAGGCATTTGGTGGTACAGGTATGAATATTTTAAATCCTGCTCTTACTGCTAGAGCTTTTGCGTTTTTTGCTTATCCAACATATATGTCAGGAAATAAAGTATGGGTTTCTGAAGCTTCAAATGTTGATGGTGTTTCTGGTGAAACTATATTAGGTATGTTAGCATCTGGTGAAAGTACAATTCCATACGACGTTTCTCAGATGTTTTACGGTGCTATTCCTGGCTCAATTGCCGAGACTTCTACCCTTATGGTTTTAATAGGCGCATTTATTTTAATTTTTACTGGAGTTGGAAGTTGGAGGATAATGTTAGGAAGTGTTGTAGGTGCTGCTGTAACCGGACTTTTATTCAATTTGTGGGGAGCTAATGAATTAATGAATTTTAGCTGGTTCAATCATTTAATTGTTGGTGGGTTTGCTTTTGGTGTGGTATTTATGGCTACTGATCCTGTTTCAGCAGCTCAAACTACGAAAGGTAAATGGATCTATGGTGTTCTGGTCGGGTTATTCTGTATTTTAATACGAGTTTTTAATCCAGCTTATCCTGAAGGAGTTATGTTGGCGATTTTACTTATGAATGTATTTGCTCCAACAATTGATCACTATGTTATCGAATCTAACATCAAAAAAAGATTAAACAGAAAATTAAATTCTAATTTAAACGTAGCTTAATATGAACAGAGACTCAAACGTTTACACTTTTACATTTGCTACTTTAATGGTTTTTGTAGTAGCATCAGTATTAGCATACACTTCTTTTTCTTTAAAAGATTTGCAAAATGAAAATGTAAGAAAAGAAAAAATGCAAAATATTCTTTCAACTGTTGGAATTCAGACAGATAGGGAAGGAGCTGAAAAACTATTTAATCAATATGTCAAAGAGCAGTTAGCTATTCAAAGCGACGGTTCAATAGATAATTCAGTCAATGTTTTTAAAGATGTTAAACTTGCTCTAGAATTAAAAAAATCACCTGAAACACAAGATTTTCCTTTGTATGTTGCTGAAATTGATTCTGAGAAATTTTATATAATTCCAATAAGAGGAAATGGTCTTTGGAATGCGATTTTTGGATATATTTCTTTAAAAGAAGATTTAAATACAATCAAAGGGGTAGTCTTTGACCATGTTGGTGAAACTGCAGGACTTGGGGCTGAAATTACTCAAGATTGGTTTATTGAAAGATTTACGGATGAAAAACTTTTTGATTCTAACAGTAACCTTATGGGCATAACTGTGTCAAAAACTAATAATGATCCTTCAAACCTTGACAAAACGGATCATGAAGTTGATGCTATTTCTGGAGCTACAATTACAGGAGATGGAGTTACTGATATGATTAAAGAAAGAATTACACATTATGTGCCTTATTTTGAGTTTATAAAGTCAACTAATAGTATTGCTGTAGTGTCAAATAATAAATTAAATCTTAACTAATATGTCTAAAAATAAAGTTTTACTGACTGATCCTTTAGATGATAATAATCCAATTACTGTTCAAGTTCTTGGAATATGTTCCGCTCTTGCAATTACAGTTCAACTTAAAGCAGCTATTGTAATGAGTTTGTCAGTGATTGCAGTAATGGCAGCTAGTAACGTCACTATTTCAATTTTAAGAGATTTAATTCCAAATAGAATAAGAATAATAGTTCAACTCGTAGTAGTAGCTTCTATGGTTGTATTGGTTGATCAAGTTTTAAGGGCCTATGCATATGATGTTAGTAAAGAATTATCAATTTTTATTGGACTTATTATTACTAATTGTATTGTAATGGGAAGACTAGAAGCTTTTGCTCTTGGAAATGGAGTTTGGAGATCGTTTTTGGATGGAGTAGGAAATGCATTTGGATATGCATGGATTTTGATATTGGTCGCCTTTTTTAGAGAACTTTTAGGGTCTGGCAAACTATTAGGCATACAAGCTATTCCTGATTTCATTTATGAAATGGGTTATGTAGATAATGGTCTAATGCTATTATCTCCAATGGCATTGATTACTGTTGGTCTAATTATTTGGGTACAAAGATCAAGAAACAGAAAACTTATTGAACAAGGATAAAAACAATATAATGGATTACGCAAATTTATTTATTAAAAGTATTTTCATAGAAAACATGGTTTTTGCATATTTCTTAGGAATGTGTTCTTATTTAGCTGTTTCTAAAACTGTAAAAACATCAATTGGAATGGGTTTTGCAGTAATTTTTGTATTAACTATTACTGTTCCATTAAACTTTTTAATTGATCAATATCTTTTACAAGCAGGGGCACTAAAATGGATAGGTCCAGAATATGCAGAACTTGATTTGAGTTTTTTAAGTTTTATTATGTTCATAGCAGTTATAGCTTCTATGGTTCAATTAGTTGAAATGATTGTTGAAAAATTCTCTCCAGCTTTATATGGAGCTCTTGGAATATTTTTACCATTAATTGCTGTGAATTGTGCTATTCTTGGAGGATCACTTTTTATGCAGATTAAAGATTTTTCAGGAATTACAGAATCAGCTATTTACGGATTTGGATCTGGAATAGGTTGGCTTTTAGCTATTGTTGCTATTGCTGCTATACGTGAAAAAATAGCATACTCTAACGTTCCAGCCCCTCTAAAGGGATTAGGAATAACATTTATTATAACTGGACTAATGGCAATTGGTTTTATGAGCTTTATGGGAATTAAACTTTAATTATTTTTATGACAATTTCAACTTATATTTTATTTAGTATTATAATTTTTTTAGGAATTATTTTTCTTTTAGTAGGGATGTTACTTGGTGTTAAGGCTAAATTAGTACCCTCAGGCCCTGTTAGGTTATTAGTTAATGGCGAAAATGAAGTTGAGGTGAATTCAGGAGACACTCTTCTTTCAACTTTAAGTAATAATAAAATATTCTTACCATCAGCTTGTGGAGGAGGTGGTACTTGTGTGCAATGTAAGTGTGTTATTAGTGAGGGCGGTGGTGAAATATTACCAACTGAAACACCTCATTTTTCTAGAAAAGAAATTGCAGAAGGATGGAGATTAGGATGTCAAGTTAAGGTTAAACAAGACATGATTATTCAAGTTCCTGAGGAAGTTTTTGGAATAAAAAAGTGGGAGGGAACAGTTGTTAGAAATTGGAATGTAGCATCATTCATTAAAGAATTTGTTGTTAAAATTCCCGAAGACATGGGTTATAAAGCAGGTGGTTATATTCAAATCGAAATTCCTGAGTGTGATATAGATTTTAAAGATATGAATATTGAGTCTCACCCCGAAGAACACCCTGGTGAGCCAAATAAATTTCAATTAGAATGGGACAAGTTTAAGCTTTGGGATTTAAAAATGAAAAATAGTGAATCAGTTGAACGAGCTTATTCAATGGCTTCTTACCCAGCTGAAGGTAAAGAAATTATGTTAAACGTTAGAATTGCCACTCCGCCTTGGGATAGAGCTACTAACAATTGGATGGAGGTAAATCCTGGTGTTGCTTCATCTTATATTTTTTCAAAAAAGCCTGGAGATAAAGTAACAATTTCAGGTCCTTTCGGAGAGTTTTTTATAAATGAATCTGAAGCAGAAATGTTATATGTCGGTGGTGGTGCAGGCATGGCTCCTATGAGATCTCATTTATATCATCTTTTTAGAACACTTAAGACTGGAAGAAAGGTTAGTTTTTGGTATGGAGGGAGATCTAAAAGAGAACTATTTTACGTAGACCACTTTAAGGCACTCGAAAAGGATTTTCCAAATTTTAAATTTTACATAGCTCTTTCAGAACCATCTGAAGAAGATGGTTGGAAAGTTAAGGACGGTTTAGAAGGAGAAGGTGATGGATTCACTGGATTTGTTCATCAAACTGTTATAGACAACTATTTAAATTATCACGAAAATCCTGAAGATATAGAAGTATACTTTTGTGGTCCACCTCTTATGAATCAAGCAATAGAAAAAATGGCTGATGATTTTGGAGTTCCACCAGAAAATGTCAGATTTGACGACTTTGGAGGATAATTTATTACCAGTTCCATTAGGCAAAGAAGAGCTTCATAGATTAGCAATGAATATCATTGGCAAAGATCTTGAAAAAGATAATTATGAATTTTTATCAATTAATAGTTCTTTAGAAAAAAACCCTCAGTTTGTATGTACAAAAAATAAACAATTGTACTTTATAATAGTAAAAGCTATTCTTTATCCTGAAAATCCCAAAACATTTGAGATTAAAAATCTTAATAAAATTTTAGATCACTGTACAAAATTTGATGCCAAATTATTGTGCGCAAAAGTCGGATTAGCCAATTCTGATAATTATGAATTACCTTTGTTTAAGAATTCAAGTTATATTATAAATTATGAGGGTATCGAGAAGATTAATTAGTTTTTTATTCTTTGTAAGTTTTTTATTTAGTTGTACCAATACTTATAATTCTTATTCTTACTCTGGATATGCATTAGGAACAAAGTTTACTATTATATATAATTCAGTAAAGCCTTTAAAAAATTTAGAATCTATAACCGACTCTATTTTTTTCGACTTAAATAAATCTCTTTCAACTTATATTCCTAGTTCTGATATATCTAAAATTAATAAAGGAAATAATTTAATTGAAGTTGATGATAATTTTATTAATGTATTTAATAAGTCAAAACTAATTTGGAATAACACTCAAGGTTATTTTGATCCAACAGCTGGCATTCTTACTAATGCTTATGGACTAGGTCCTAATACAATCCCCAAATATTCTGTAAATGTAGACAGTATTATGAGCTTTATTGGTTTCGAAAAAGTGTCACTAAACAATAGATCAGTTGAACTAAATAAAGGAATGTATCTTGATTTTAATGCAATAGCCAAAGGATATTGTGTTGATTTATTGTCTAAGTCTTTAAAAGCAAATAATATTTCCAATCATTTAATTGAAATTGGAGGCGAAATGTATGCTAGTGGAATCAATATTATAACCAATTCTAGATGGAAAGTTGGAATTTCGGATCCGTTAATACCTGAAAACACAAAGCAAAAGATTTTTTTAAAAAACAAAGCACTTGCTAGCTCTGGTAATTATAGAAAATTTTTGATTGATCCACAAACTGGTGTTAGAATAGTGCATACTATTAATCCTAATAATGGTAGTGCAAATCAAACAAATGTTTTCGCAACTTCTGTAATAGCTAATAATTGTATGACTGCAGATGCTTATGCAACAGCATTTATGGCTATGCCTCTTGACAAATCTATCAGTTTAATTAATGAAAATAAATCTTTAGATGGAATGATTATTTATTCTGATTCAAATAATAAAATTCAAACTTATTACAGTTCTGGTTTTAAAAAATTAATTTTTGATTAATTTTTTACACAAAGGAATAATCTCATTTTCAATTATTCCAAATTTTTTTATATCCTTTTTATTGTAATTTGATGCATATTTAATCTGCTCTAACTCAAACCCAACTTTTTTGAGTCTTTCAAAATAGTCCATGCCATATAATCTTACGTGGTCATATTGTCCAAACTTTTCAATTCTTTCTTTTTTGTCTGTGATTGAATTATCCTCCAATGTATTTTTTGAATTTTGATTTAATGGGACTTGAAGAATTGCAGTACCACCAATATTTAAAACTCTATATATTTCACTCATAGCCTTATGATCATCTTCAATATGTTCAAGTACATGATTGCATAATAAAAAATCAAAGGAATTGTCCTTAAATGGCATATTACAAATGTCTCCTTTTATTGAAGCAAGTGGAGAATTTAAATCAAATGTTGTGTAATCTATATTTTTCTGTTTTTTAAAAACATTATAGAAAGACTGTTCAGGTGCTATGTGTAATACTTTTATTTCTTCTTTAAAAAAGATTGTTTCATTTTTTAAAAACAACCATAATAATCTATGTCTTTCAAGAGATAAAGTTCCAGGACTCAGTGCATTTTCTCGTTGTCTAACATATCCATAAGGGAGAAATTTTCTATACGATTTACTATTTATTGGGTCAATAAACTTTGTTCCTCTAAAATAAATATCTAAAATTGGTCTAAAAAAGTTACTCCACCATATCAAATAAGGTCTTGGGACGGCGTTTATTAAAAATTTAACTAATTGTTTCAATCTATTTATTTAAAAGGCACTTCTTCATCACTTTTAATTCCTAATGCCTTATGAACATAATCAAAGGTTGATAAAAGTTTTGGTTTTCCATCAATAATAGCAATATTATGTTCAAAATGAGCACTTGGTTTTTTATCTCTAGTCAGAATAGTCCAGCCATCGTTTAATTGATTGATTTTAGAGGAACCAAGATTTATCATAGGTTCAATGGCTACTACCATTCCTTCCTGAAACTTTTTACCAGATCCTCTTTTACCATAATTAGGCATTTCAGGTTTCTCGTGCATTTCTTTTCCAAGACCATGACCAACTAACTCTCTAACTACTCCATATCCCCTGGATTCATTATAGTTTTGAATGGCATAACCAACATCCCCAACTCTATTACCAACTTTAAATTGTTCAATTCCTTTGTAAAGAGATTCTTTTGTAGTTTTTAATAATTTTTTAACCTCTGGATCAATTTCTCCAACTCCAAAAGTGTATGCGTGATCTCCGTAGTATCCGTTTTTTAAGACACCACAATCAATTGAAAGGATATCCCCTTCATTAACTATATCACTATTAGGAATTCCATGAACAACTTGAGAATTTGGACTTATGCAAAGCGTATTAGGAAAATCATATAAACCTAAAAAACCAGGTTCAGCTTTATGATCTCTAATAAATGTCTCTGCTAAATTATCAAGAAACAAAGTGTTTATTCCAGGTTTGATTTCTTTGGCAAGCATACCTAGTGTTTTAGACACTAACTGAGCACTTTCTTGGATTAACTCAATTTCTTCAAGACTTTTAATTATACTCATTTTAAAAATCGTATGGATTTTGATAATTGTTTGTAGTTAAAATTTCTAATATATCTTTTTCAATTGTTTCTAATGGAAATTCAACTATTCTATTTATTTCTTTACCATCTTTTTTAAATATAAAAGTTGGTACGTTTATTAAGTTTTGATTAAATTCAAGACTGTCAGGAGTAGTTTTTTCTAATGTCATTCCAATTAATTCAATTGATTTCTCACTAAAGTTAAGTTTGTCAATTAATTTATAAAAAACTGGAATTTCTTTTCTGCTATCAGAACACCACGTACCCATAAAGACAGTTATTTCTATATCCTTAAATAATGGTTTTAGTTTATCCAAAGTTTCTTGATCAAGATTGTAATCTGAATAATTTTGATTAAACCATTCAGAATGTGGATTGTTTGAAAGTTCTTTCCTATCAAATAATCCAATTATGTCAGTGTATTCTTCAGATTCCGAATTTTCTATAATTTTTGAATCATTAAAAGTAATCAGATCTTGAAAAATCCATAAAATCGGGGATATAATAATTATAGCGAGTATTATTTTTGAAAGTTTTTTCATTCTTAAATAATTAAAGATTTACAGGTCATTTTTTTAGGAATTTCTATATTCATGATATCAAGAATTGTTGGGGCAATATCACCAAGAATTCCATTTTTAATTTTTTTAATATCGTTGTCAATTAAAATTAATGGAACCATGTTTGTTGTGTGTGCTGTATTTGGTGATCCATCTTTATTAATCATTACATCTGAATTTCCATGGTCAGCAATGACTAAAATTGAATAATCTTTGTCTTTAGCTTTTTCAATTATTTTTTTTGTACAAAAATCTACTGTTTCACACGCTTTTATAGCTGCAGACATTACCCCGGTATGTCCAACCATGTCTGGATTAGCAAAATTTAAACAAATAAAATCAACATCCCCTTTTTCAATTTCCGGAATAATAGCATCAGTTATTTCGTAAGCACTCATTTCAGGTTTTAAGTCATATGTAGCAACTTTAGGAGATTGACAGAGAATTCTTTTTTCACCTTTATAAGCTTCTTCTCTTCCACCATTGAAAAAAAATGTAACATGTGGATATTTTTCAGTTTCAGCAATTCTGATTTGTGACTTTTTATTTTTAGAAAGAACTTCTCCTAAAGTATCATTTAAATTATCCTTTTCGTATATCTTTTTTATCTTTTTAAATGATTCATTATAATTGGTCATTGTTATAAACTCTAAATCAAGTTTACTCATCCCATTTTTTAATAAATCATTTTGAGATAAAACCTCAGTTAGTTGTCTTCCTCTATCTGTTCTAAAATTAAAGAATATAACGTAGTCACCATTTTCAATAATAGCTTTTGGGTTGTTATTTTTATCAACGGCAACTATTGGTTCAATAAATTCGTCGCTAATATTGTTCTCATAAGATTCGTTTATAGATTTTGATATTTTCGAAGTTTTAATACCCTTTCCATTTACCAAAAGATCATAACATTTTTTTGTTCTTTCCCATCTTTTATCTCTATCCATTGCATAATATCTGCCTATTACACTTGCTAAAGTGGCCCCATTAGATTTAGTGTATTTTTCAATTCTTTCTATAAAACCTTTACCTGATTTTGGATCTACATCTCTTCCATCAGTAAAAGCATGAACAAAAACTTTTTCTAAATTCATCTCACCAGTTAATTTTAAGATAGCTTCTAAGTGATTGATATGAGAGTGTACTCCACCGTCAGAAACTAACCCAATGAGGTGTAATTTTTTTTTATTTTTTTGAACTTCTTTTAATGGGTTTTTTAAATTTTCTAGTTCTTTAAATTTATTTTGATCGATATCTAAATTTATTTTAGCGAAATCTTGATAGACTATTCTTCCGGCTCCAAGATTCATGTGACCTACCTCACTATTTCCCATTTGACCCTCAGGTAATCCAACACCAGCTCCGTAAGTTATTAACTTTGAATTAGCATGTTTATTGTATAAGGAATCAATGTAAGGTGTTTTTGCCTTGTCGATAGCAGAAACAGATGGTTCTTTAGCAATACCCCAACCGTCTAAAATCATTAAAAGAACTTTCTTATTGTTTGTCAAAGGATAGTGATTAATATTACAATACAAATATAATTATAATCTAAGGATCGTTTATTTTAAATCAGGATTAATATCCATTATAAATTCTGAAATATATTTATCAATAAATTTTTTGTCAAAATATTGATAACCATTTAGATTTTTGTTTTTGAAAAGTTTTTCTAAATCAGAACTAAGCAACAGTTTTAAATATTTTTTTGAGCTTGGTTTGTAACTGTAATGCCATGGTTCGTATTCAAATCCCTTTCTTTTTGGATCGTTGTTGTAGGTAAGGAAAAATCCAAATTTTTCTGAATTATTTGAAAGCCATTTTTTTAAGTCATAAAAAATACCTCCTTTTTCATATTTTTCAGACATTAGAACATTATTTTCATCTGGATATTTACCGTCAATGATGTCTATATCGGTCCCCCAGTGGTGTCGAGATGTACCTGGAATAGTAGAAAAACGAATAATTTCATTAATAGCATCCATTGGATTTAATGAATATTCATCGGTAAATTTGTTGTATTTTTTATTCCAAATAAAATTTTGTCTTTCAAAAGATCTATGAGCTGAAACAATTTTTAAAATAATACCGTCCTTTTTTGCAGCATCTTCCATTTTTTTGAAAGCAAAAAATGTTTTTGATTCAAGTTTTAAACTGTCTCCAACCAAATCATTATGTTCAATTCCTGTAATAAAATCTATATTCATATTTTCTTGAGAATGATTTTTCACACAAATTAAAAAAAATAGAATTAATAAAAATTTTATATGCTTTATCATTTTATTTTTTTTTGTAAAAAATAGTGTTCACCAATTCCTTCAATATTAAAACTTTTTTTAGTTTTTATGTAACCATTTTTTAAATAAAATTCTAATGCCTCTGACCTTGCGTTCATCCAGATAAAATCAATATTATTTTTTGTACAATAGGATTCTACTTTTTTAATTAATAATGAACCTGCTTTGTTTTTTTGATAATTTTTATAAACTGCCATCCCCCTAAGTTGAATATTACTTGAGGATTTGATATTATTAGTATTGTTTTTAATAAGGGAAACTCCACCAATTATTGAATTATCTTTAAATACAGCAAAATGTACTGTATCCTCACGTTCATCTCCCTCAAATTTACAGTACTTAATTCCTTTACTGTTTCTCAAGACTTTGTTTCTTAAAAGATATAAATCCGTGCTTTTAACTTTTTTTAAAATCAAACTCATTAAAGTTAAAATTAGTAATATATTTAGTTGTTATTAATATAACATAAGAATTCATTAATTTTATATTTGTAATAATGCGAGAGTAGCTCAGTTGGTAGAGCGTCAGCCTTCCAAGCTGAATGTCGCCGGTTCGAACCCGGTCTCTCGCTCAATTTATTTTATGAGATACGTTTTTATATTATTTTTTATTTCTAATATGATTTATTCTCAATCCGATGATAGAACATGGATTCGGGGAAAGGTTTTATATAAAAACAGCAACGTAATATCTGCTAATGTTGTGAATAATACGAGTAGAAAAGCTACAATAACAGATGGTGAAGGAGAGTTTGAAATACTTGTCAAATTAAATGATCGACTTGTTTTTTCATCTGTACAATATCAAATAAGATCCGTTGTTGTAAATAAAGAAATTCTTCAAAAAAGCCGTTTAGTTATAGATGTTAATGAAAAGGTAACTGTATTAGATGAAGTAGTTGTTGGACCAGAGAATACACAAAAGTTTTTAGATTTAAAAGAGGAAGAATTTAAAAGAACATATTATGACTTTGATAAGTCATCTAAAATTGAAAATCAAATTTTGAAAGCAGGCACATTTAACAATGGATTAAATTTTATAAACCTTTACAAAATGATTGCTCAATCTTCTAATAAAGACGAAGAAATCGACAAGGAATTAAGTAACGTTAATTTTAAACCAAGTGATTTAATTAGAGAGGTATATGACGATGCTTTTTTTATTAAAAGCCTTGGCGTTAAAAAACAATATATTCCAGAGTTCTTGTTGTACTGTGATGATAAATTTCCTTCAAAATTTTTATTTAAAAAAAGTAATGAATTTCAACTATTAGATTTTCTAATTAAACAAAGTGATAAATTTAAAAAGATACTTGAAAGAAGTTAGTTTTATATTTTGTTTTTTTTTAGGATTAATCTCTGTTTTTTCTCAAAACAAACAAAATTTTAAAACTTTAAAAGGCGAAATTGTTAACGATTCAGTAAGTATTAGTGGTATCCACATAATAAACAAGACCAGTGGTTCCAAAACAATTACTAATATTAATGGGGTCTTTGAAATTGGAGTTAAAAAACAAGACACGATTATAATATCTTCGGTTCAAATAAAACCCCGTGTAATTGTAATGGAAGAAGAAATATTTGATCAAGTTTATTTAAAAGTTTATGTTGATCAATTTATTAATCAATTAAGTAACGTTGTGGTCAGATCTCATAATTTGTCAGGAAATATATTAAATGATATGGCAAACTCTAATGTTAAGGTCCCAGTAAATTTTGATGATGTTGGTATTCCAGGATTTAAAGGAATTAGAGAAGAAAAAATTGAGAAAATCGTACCTTTTATTGGCTTACCAGTAATGGCTATTAATATTGAAGCTTTATATAAAAACCTAAGTGGATATTATAAACGTTTGAAAAAAAGAAGAGTTTGGGATAAACAGAATATTTCTACAGTTGATGTTATTGAGTTTTATGGTGTCAGTTTTTTTACAAGATCCTATAACCTAACGCAAGATGAGGTATATGAATTTGTCCTTGGAGCTATTGAAAATAGTTCAATCCAAAATGATTTTAAACTGTCAAATCATGGATTAGTTTTAGAAGCATTTGATAAATTTTATAAAAGTAGAAATGAATAAATTAAAATTAATTCTAATAGTTTTTTGTTTAGGTTTTTCAGTACACAAATACTATGTTAGTACATCTCTTTTTAATTTTACTGATTCAAATTCTCTTCAAATTACTGTAAGATTATTCAAAGATGATTTTAAGGAAGCTTTCAAAAAAAAATATGATATAAATGATATATTAACTGATAAGATGCTTATTGATTCTTTGTACCATAATAATATCAATAATTATTTTAATTCATTTCTTATTGTTTTATTGGATGATGTTAAAAATAAATTAAATTTTTTAGGCTTAGAAAATAAAAATGATATGTATGTGTTTTATTTAGAAATTGAAAATCTTCCAAATTTTAATAATCTTAGTATTGACAATAAACTTTTATTTGATATTTATTCTGAACAAAAGAATATTATTCATGTTAAAAAAAATGGTAATAAAAAGAGTTTTATTTCTAGAATGAATAATTCGATACTTTCTCTGGATATTTAAAGATTTTCATTAAATTTAATTTTTAATAAATAAATTATGAATTATAAAAAAATAGTATTATTTGTTCTTGGTTTACTAGTTTCATTTTCTGGTTTGTCTCAGGTGCCAAAAGAAAGAAACCAAGAAAATATAAATGTAAATAAGTTTAGACAACTTTATCAAGAATTTTCTTCACCTAATATGTTCAGAACTGCTTCTGGTGCACCAGGTCCAGCATATTATCAACAACAAGCCGATTACAAAATGGATATTGAATTGGATGATGAAAATAAGAGGGTATATGGCTCTGAAACTATAACTTATACTAATAATTCACCCGATAATTTGGAATATTTATGGGTGCAATTAGATCAAAATATTAGAAAAAAAGATTCTCCTTCTCTTCTTATTGATGAAGGTGGAGTTTCGCCTGCGTATGCTCCCTCAGCTTTTAATAAAGAATTTTTGACTGATCCGTTTGATGGAGGGTTTAATATTGAATATGTTTTAGATGGAAATAAGAAGCCTTTAAAACATTTTGTAAATCAAACTATGATGAGAGTTGATTTACCTAGTGTTTTAAAAAGTGGCGAAAGTTTTTCTTTTTCAATTAAGTGGTGGTATAATATTCAGGATCACGTAAATCAAGATGGGAGATCTGGTTATGAATCTTTTGATAAAGATGGTAACAGAGTTTATATTATAGCTCAATTCTTTCCAAGAATGGCTGTTTATAATGAAGTTGAAGGTTGGCAAAATTATCAATTTTGGGGAGATGGTGAGTTTGCTTTGCCATTTGGAAACTATGACGTAAAGATAACAGTTCCCTCTGATCATATATTGGATGCAACTGGAGAGCTTCAAAACAGAAAGAGTGTATTCTCTAAAGAAATGATTAAACGTTACAATAAAGCAAAAAAAACATATGATAAGCCTGTAATGATAGTAACTCAAGCAGAAGCTGAAGAAGTTGAAAAAGGTTTTTCGAAAAAGAAAAAAACATGGCACTTTGTTGCTGAAAATGTTAGAGATTTTGCTTTTGCAACGTCTAGAAAATTTATATGGGATATGATGGCAGTTAAAATTGGAGATAAAGATGTGATGGCTGTTTCTATGTATCCAAAAGAAGGTAACCCTTTATGGGAGGATTATTCAACTGTAGTAGTAGCTGAAACTTTAAAAACTTATTCAGATTATACATTTGACTACCCTTATCATAAAGCAATTTCTGTTCACGCAAAACAAATTGGTATGGAATATCCAATGATATGTTTCAATTTTGGAAGACCTAATTTGGATGGTTCTTATTCTGATGATGTTAAATTTGGAATGATAGGTGTGATAATTCATGAGGTTGGGCATAATTGGTTTCCAATGATTGTGAATAACGATGAAAGACAATGGGCTTGGATGGATGAAGGAATTAATACTTATGTTCAATACATCACCGAACAAAAATTAGGTAAAGATATTCCAGAAATTATTTATCCACTCGAAAACTTCCCATCTGATAGAGGACCAGCCAGTATGATTACAAGATATATGGGTGTAGATCAAAATTTTTTAGCACCAATCATGAGTAATCCTGAAAACGTATACAGCCTAGGTCCTAATGCTTATGGAAAGCCTGCTACAGCTCTTAATATTTTAAGAGAAACAATTATGGGCAAAGAACTTTTTGATCACGCCTTTAAAACTTATTCAAAACGCTGGATGTTTAAGCATCCTAGTCCAGAAGATTTTTTCAGAACTATGGAGGATGCATCTGCTGTTGATTTAGATTGGTTTTGGAGAGGATGGTTTTATACAACAGATTATGTAGATATTGGAATTAAGGATGTAAAACAATATTTTATTTCAAGCGAACCAGGAGAAGAAATGAAAAAAATTATGGAAGAAAGAGGTATTCCTAGAAATAGGTTACGACCACTAGTATTTTTAGAAAATTTTGAAAATGACACTAATAGCATTAAAGACAAAGATCCTTTAGAAAATTCAAAATTACTTAACAATTATCTCAAAGAAAACGAAGTTTCTGATAAAGAAGTTCCTAAATTCTTTTATGAAATCATTTTTGAAAAACCAGGAGGCTTGGTTATGCCAATTATTGTTGATTATGAATACGAAGATGGAACGACTAAAAGAGTTACTTATCCTGCTCAAATATGGAGAAAAAATGATAAAGAGGTAAAGAAATTAATTACTTCTAATAAAAAAATTATAAATATCAATTTAGATCCAGATTTAGAAACTGCTGATATTGATACATCAAATAATTCATGGCCTAAGAAAAAGGATGAATCAGAATTTGACAAATTTAAATCTAAGGTAAAAGGTTAATCAAAAAAAGGTCAATTATTTAATTGACCTTTTTTTTATATTTACATAAAATAAAATTATTTATGATTTTTTTTATTAGTGGTCCCGAAATTCTTTTTATTGGATTAATTGTTCTATTAGTTTTTGGAGCTGACAAAATTCCTGAAATTGCTAAAGGATTAGGAAAAGGAATTCGTCAGGTTAAAGATGCTACAGAAGATATTAAGTCAGAAATAAAAAAAAGCGCCGAAAATCAAGGAATTGATACGGATTCTATAAAAAAAGAAATAAAAGATGTTAAAGAAAAAATGGATGATTTGGGAGGATCTATTAAAAGAAAATTCTAAATTTTTCTAATTATAGAAATACCATCTCTAATAGGAAGTAAAATAGTTTCCACTCTGTTGTCATTATTTACTAGTTCATTAAACAATCGTAATATTTTTGTTGTTTCATCTTGATGTCTTTCATCATTTACTTTTCCACTCCAAAGCACATTATCCGCCAGAATAACTCCGTTTTTGTTCAATTTATCAATAATACAATTAAAGTAATTTATATAATTTTCTTTATCCGCATCTATAAAAATTAAATCAAATGTTTCATTGATTTCAGGAATGATTTCTAGAGCATTTCCAGTATGCTGAATAAATTTTTCTCTCTCTCCAGTTTTTTTAAAATATTTTTTTTGAATTTCAACTAGTTCTTCGTTTTTATCAATAGTGTGAATTATTCCTTTTTTATCTAAACCTTCGTAAATACATAATGCAGAATATCCAGTGTAGGTTCCAATTTCTAATACTTTTTTAGGTTTAATTAATTTGGATATTAATGATATTAATCTTCCCTGAAAAGCACCACTTAACATTCTTGGATTTAAAATTTTTAAGTGAGTTTCCCTGTTCAGCTCCTTAAGTAAAATTGGTTCTTTTTGAGAGTTGATTTCAGAATATTTTAAAATCCCTGTATTTATAAAATTATTCATTTTTAGGTTTAGCATATTCAAATCTATCTACTAAACTAGGTAAAGCGTAACCGTCAAGTCCATTAACAGTCACTGTTTTAGCAGTCTCTAAATTTAGCCAGCCATCATTTTGAATAATATCTTCATTAAAATAAATATCATTAATTTCAGCGACCATTAATAATGTATTATTCTCCTTAATTTCGTATTGGTTTAAGTACTTACACCCTAATTTTACATTTGATGATTTTACAAATGGTGCTTTATAATGATCTTTAAATTCCTTTTCTAAATCTGTCACATCAAATTCAGAAATAATTGAGGGATACCTTGCAGAAGTATGGTGAGCTTCTTTGATATCGTCAATATTTATATGATTTACAGTAAATTCTTTATTATCAAGAATATTTTTGTAGGTGTCTCTAGGTACTGTTGTTGGCCTTACAATAAAGGTCAGTAAAGCTGGATCACTTCCTAGGTGAGTTATAGAACTGAAAACAGCGACATTATGAATGTTTTCTATTGAAACAGTTCCTATTAAATTAGCAGATTTATAGCCTGTACAGCTATTAATTAAATTCAATCTATAAATGCGATCCATAGCATTTAAATCTTGTTTAGAAATATGTTTCATATAATATAATATCTGTTCAAAAATAAAAAATATAAAATTAGATTTATGTATTTTTAAAATATTATAAATAGTAAAATTTTAATTGTGAGAAAAAAATTACCATTAATTTTATTTTTAATTAGTTTGTCCTGTTATCTATTGTTTTTTTTAATTGGATCGGAAATTGATGAAAACGGGTATCTGGATGAACCATTTTTTTTATTACCGCTGGGTGCTTTGTTTTTCTTTGCTTCGTCTATGTTTTTTGCCTGGAATAAAATAAACGGTCTTTAAACAAAAAAAGCCCCATAATGGAGCTCTTTTATTTTATATTGATTCTAATCACTTTTTTTGTCTCCGTTCTCATTTTTATTTGCTTTACAGTAAACCATAAGCATTTTTAAATCATCAAGGTTTAATATGTCTTTTTTAGAAATCTTTTTGTTATGGTCAATAGTCAGAATTTGAATAGGCAAATTTAAAGTCGGTTTGTTTTCTTTTGTTTTACCATTTTTTTCAAAATACACTTTCATTTGATTGTGAATTTCTTTTCTATTATTTCCTGAAATCACTGCTCCATCTTTCATAGTGTATGAAATTGGATAAACAAATTTAAAACACGGTCCCCTTTTTTTCTTTTCATCTTTACCATCATTATTTTTTTTATCTCCCCAATCATCTTTTCTGTTCTTTGAAGAATCTAATTCTCTCCCATGTGTTGAGAAATACTGGTTATCATTTCTTTCATAATCAAGTTCAAAATCAAAAAAGTCCCAGCTTTTCATTTCTATTTCATAACCTAGTTCAGGAGCTAGTTCAGCAACACGAATTACTTCATCAGGCATTTTAAAGTTTAAACTTGTAATAGCTGTCTTAGGGATTTCACTCTTTGTCACAGAAATTCTATGGTCAGATTCAATAATTGCCTGTATTAATTCATCATCAGTCATTTCTTGATCCATATTTTCGCATGAACTCATTAAAGCAAGAAAAAAGAATGGTAAAATATATTTATAAATTTTCACACAATTTTTTTATAATTAATTATAAATTTAATAAAAAAAAGTTTACTTAATTGTAGATTAGCTTTTACTTAATAATACTAAAAAAAATATATGTTCAAGAAATTACTTTCAGTTGTTTTTCTTTTCTTTTTTTCTTTTCTTTTTTCTCAAGATAACGAAGTTGTAACGGATGAGTTTCCTGTTTTTCCTATTTGTAAATTAGTTCCAGTTAAGAATCAAAGTATTTGTTTCAATGAAACGTTAAGTGAGCACATTGAGAAATATTTTATTTTTCCAGACTCTGCTAAAGATATTGGTCTTCAATCTGTTGTAAATGTATTTTTTGAAATAGACATCAATGGCAAAGTTGATAAACTTTTTGCTAAATCTTCTATAGTTGGTGTTGAGTTTAAGGACGCTGAGTCATTAAGGATTGCCAATGCTGTTTTTGAAGAAGCTGCTATGAAAATATTTGATCAACTTCCTGTAATGAAACCCGGAAAGATTAATGGAATCGTTAGTCCCCGTCCTTTTAGAATTCCAGTTACATATAGACTTGAATCACAGAACTTTGATCCAAATGATATTTTTACTTTAGATAGCATTGATTGGGCTCCTTTGTTTCCAAAAGCTGTAGATGTAACGCCTGAAACCTCTATTTCGTTATTTAAAGAAAACATTGATTTTTACGTGAAAAAATATTTAAAATATCCAAAAACTCATTCTAAAGATAGTGATCAGGTAATTGTTTTTTTAGAGCTAATTATTGAAAATGATGGAAATATTTTTGAAATAACTTCATTTGGTGATGAGGAATATAGAGTTCAAGCAGAAAAAGTAATTAAAAAAATACCCTCTTTGGAACCTGCACTTAAAAATGATTATCCAGTAGCAATTAGTTATTCTTTTCCTGTAGTGTTCAATAAAAAGTAATTATTGATTATTTAAAGAAAATTAATTTCATAGCTATTACTGATGCTATAAATACTATAATCTTAAATAAAATATCAACCCAAAATCTAAACATTTTTTCTTTTCTTTTCACAAACTATGATTTATTACGTGTAAAGTAATTATTCTTCCAAAGAAAAAACATTATTAAAAAAGTAATTGTAAAATAGTATTGAGATGGTTCGTTAAACGGATCAAGCAAATCAGTTTCGTCACTGTAATCCGAAACCCCTAAAAGAAACAAACCAATAGCAATAATAAAAGGCAAATGTTTTAATTGTTTTTTCATATTATCTGTTGTTAATTTTAGGCAAATATTATGATTAGTAAGAGTATTGCAACTATAAAAATAACAAGCCATTTAGCTTGATTTTTTGTCAATTTTTTTTCAAAGTCCTTAGGACCATTGTCAAATCCGCCATGATACATCATAAACTATGATTTTAATGTATTTCTGATTTTCATAATCTAAATATAATGATAAATAGAATATGTCAGTTGTAGATGAACACAGAGAATTGGTTAATAAATACATTTATAATGAAAGCAGGGAGAGTACAAAAAATGGTTCAGAATTATTCTGTTTATAAGGCTGGTAACAAAAATGTTTCTGCAAATGATAGTATAGATATTAATTTTGTAGATTCTAATATTTAAATGCTTATTTTAGTTGCATTAGGATAAAAAAAAAAGGACGCAAGCTTTAAGTCCCTTTTTTTATTCTTCTGTGTTTTACAGAAATGGGTCATTAACTCAGTTGGTTCAGAGTGTTACCTTGACAGGGTAGAAGTCACTGGTTCGAATCCAGTATGACCCACTATATGAAAAAAATTGTTGTATTTGGAGCAAGTTCTTCTAAAAAATCTATCAATAAAGAATTGTCTATATATGCATCGAATCAATTTGAAAATGCTGAAATAATTATTTTAGATCTTAATGATTTTGAGATGCCTATATTTAGCGAAGACAAAGAATCTAAATACGGAATTCCTGAGAAGGCTAATAAGTTTTATGAAATTTTAAAATCTTCTAATGCAATAATAATTTCTTTTGCTGAGCATAATGGTTCTTATACTGCTGCTTTCAAAAATATATTTGACTGGATTTCAAGAATTGGTAAAATAGTTTGGTGGGACAAGCCGATGTTATTGCTGTCCACCTCTGACGGAGAAAAAGGAGCAAAGTCAGTTTTAGATACAGCATATAATAGAATTTCATTTAACCATAAGTTTGAGATTCCAATATTTTCTTTACCTAATTTTTCTTCAAACTTTAATTCAAAAGAGGGAATTATAGATACTGATTTGAAAAAAATGTTTTTGAAAGCTTGTGAAAAATTAAATTCAAACTTAAAATAATATTATTATGAAAAAATATTTAGTGCCTGTATTCTTGTTTTGTTCTTTTTTTTCTTTTTCTCAAAAATTTGATAAAAAAATTACTGAATTAATTTCTGATTATGAAAATCAAGTTATAGACCTAAGACATTGGTTTCATGAAAATGCGGAACTTAGCAATAGAGAATTTAAAACATCTGAAAGGATAGCTGAAGAATTACGAAAAATTGGTCTTGAACCACAGACAGGTGTTGCAAAAACTGGAGTTGTTGCATTATTAAAAGGAGGTAAACCTGGCCCTGTCGTTGCTTTAAGAGCAGATATTGATGGTTTACCTGTAAAAGAAAGAGCTGACATCCCTTGGGCTTCAAAAATGACTGGAGAATATAATGGAGATACAGTTCCTGTAATGCATGCTTGTGGACATGACACCCATACTGCAATATTACTTGGTGTGGCTAAAGTTTTGTACGATATTAAAGATCAGATTCCGGGGTCTGTAAAATTTATTTTTCAACCGGCAGAAGAAGGAGCACCGGCTGGGGAAGAAGGTGGAGCTGAATTAATGGTTAAAGAAGGTGTTTTAAAAAACCCAGATGTTGACGCAATTTTTGGTCTTCATATTTGGTCTCAAATTAGTGCTGGACAAGTCTATGTTAGACCAAAAGGAATTATGGCTGCTGTTAATGAATTTAGAATTGATATTGAAGGCGTTCAAACACACGGATCAACTCCCTGGACTGGTGTAGATCCAATTGTTACAGCATCTCAAATGATTAATTCAATCCAAACCATTGTAAGCAGAAACATGCCTCTAACTGAAGCTGCTGCAGTTGTTACCATTGGGAGTATTCACGGAGGTGTTAGAAGTAATATTATTCCAGAAAGTTTATATATGCTAGGCACAATCAGAACACTTGATAATAATATGAAGGATGTTCTAATAAAAAGACTTGAAAAAATAGTTAAAAATATTGCTGAGGCTAATAATGCCAAAGCAAAAATTACCTACCAGGTAACTTACCCTATAACTTATAATGATCCAGAGTTATATGCTCAAATGTTACCATCACTTCAAAGAATTAATGGTTCTGAAAATGTTAATTCTATGAATGCAATCACTGGAGCTGAAGATTTTTCTTTTTTTCAAGAACAAATACCAGGAATTTATTTTTTTATTGGTGGAGCAAAAAAGGGCACAGACCCATTAAAAGCAGCTCCTCATCATACGCCTGACTTTTATGTTGATGATTCAGCCATGATAACAGGGTTAAAATCTATGACCACATTAGCCTTAGATTATTTAAAAAACAATAAATAAGTAATACATTGATTTCTTTTAGTTACTGAAAAGGACCTAGAAATTTATAGTTACTTTTTACTACTAGATTTATTAATATTGCCTTATAAAACTTTAATAAAATGTCAATTAAAATATATAGTAGTAAAGAGCAAGCAAATGGTAATTTCAATAATGGTGAAATATTAGAAAAAAAGCCTATTGGATTTACTCAAGACGGTGGAGAATTAAAACCCTATTCAAATATATTTTATTGGGCTGATGCTTGGACTCCATCATCAAGAAGTACAATTGGTTTGCATTCCCATCAAGGATTTGAGATTTGTAGTTTTGTCATTGAGGGAAGTATAAAACATTTTGATTCTCAACAAAACAAATGGATTGAATTACTAAAAGGAGATGCGCAGATAATTAGATCTGGTAATGGAATATCTCATGCTGAAGAACTCTTAGATAATTCTCGAATGTTTCAAATTTGGTTTGATCCAGATATTTCAAAAACAATTTCCAAACCTGCTTCTTATAGTGATTATAAACTCGAATCTTTTCCATTGTCTAGAAAGGAAAAAAGCTCTGTTTTAACAATAAAAGGTAAAGGTTCTCCTTTTAAAATGGAGTCAGAAGGAATTGAAATTTATGAAATCAATTATGATGATGGATTTCATGAAATTAATTTAAATTCTGAACTGGTTTATTCTTTTTTTATTAAAAAAGGAACTTTAACACATGAAAATCAAAAACTAGCTAGAGGAACTTTTTTAAAAATAGATAAAGAATCTAAACTGAATTTTGAATCTAAAAACGGTTTAGAGATTTTCAAAATAATATCTCCATTACGAACAAGTTACTCGACTTATTATGAGCGATTTAATTAAAAGGCTTAACTCTGAAATTCGTTTCTTTTTCAAAAGCATATCCAATTTGTAAAAGTTTATTCTCAGTAAACGACGGAGATATAAAGGTCAAGTTAAATGGTTTACCAACTTCGTCGTAACCCATTGGTACAGTTAGACAGGGATAATATGCTCCAGCAGCATAGCCTGCATGGTAATTATTTATAGATATAATCGCATCTAGCTTATATTTTTCAATAGCTATGTCAAAATATTTTTTCCCTTCTGTTTTGATTCTAGTTTTAATTGAATTTATTTCATCTAATTTAGTTGAGTCACTAACAATAGATTTAAAAATACCTTGTCCATAAGGAGATCTTAATAAAGAATCTTTACTGTTAAATTCAACAATGTCATTAATACTGTTAAAAAGAATATTATTTTTTTTAAAATATTTTGGAAGATCAAACTTCATGTCAAAATCCAATATTTTTCTAAAATCACTAAAATCAACTTTAGGAGGACTGAATTCTATTATTGTTCCGCCTGATTTTTTAATTTTATTTATTGCATTTAAATAAAGTGAGTCACTTAAATAATCTTTAAAAACTCCAAATCGCTTTCCTTTTAAGTTGGAATTTATAATAGATTCTAGATCAATATTGGATTTATTTACAGACTTACTATCGTCTGGATCATATCCTGAAATTGCTTTCAAAACTATGGCATTGTCAATCACATTTTTTGTCATTGGGCCTGAGGTGTCTAAAGTACTTGAAATAGGGACTATTCCTGATCGACTTACTAAACCAATAGTAGGTTTTAAACCTACTATAGAGTTTGCTGAAGAGGGTGATAAAATAGATCCTGAGGTTTCAGAACCCAAAGAAACACTAGAAAAATTCGCAGAAATGGCAGCTCCACTTCCAGAACTGGATCCTCCTGAATCAAACTTCTTTCTTGCATATGGATTTAAAGTTTGCCCCCCTTTAGCACTATATCCTGATGGACAGTTATTACAAAAATAGTATGCCCATTCACTGAGATTAGTTTTTCCTAATATTAAAGCTCCTTCATTTATTAATTTATCAACTACAAAAGCATTTTGAGAAATATTATTATTTAATGCAATTGAGCCTGCTGTAGTTGCTAAACCATCATAATTAATATTATCCTTTAAAAGTACAGGAATGCCATGTAAAGAAAATATAGATTCAGGCTTTGTTTTATCTTTTTCTCTAGCTTCTTTTATCACATTTTTATTAATGCTTATAATTGAATTTAAATACTGATCTTTATCGAACTCAATAGATTGAATTCTATACAAATAAAACAATACTAAATCTTCATAAGTTAGACTGCTATTTAAAATACTAGTTTGAATTTCTGGAATACTTTTTTCAATTATTAGCGTTTTGAGCGAATTATATTTTTCTTCACCAAATTGACTTAATTCTTTTGAGATATTCTTAAACCATTCATTTTTGATTTCATTTTTTGACTGAATTAATTTAAATTGCATTCTTGTGTTAGCGTTGCTTTTACTCTGTAAAATCTCAATAGATTCATCATAGTTTTCCCAAAAAATACTGTTTGTACAGCTTGAGTTAAGCATAATAAATAAAAACAAAATCGTTTTTTTCATAAATGTTAAATATAGTTCGTTAACTCTTCCATTTTCATCCCTCTAGAACCTTTAATCAATATATGCTTTGAAGTTATTGGATTCTTTTGAAAATGATTAATCAACTCTTTTTTAGTTTTATAAAAAAAAGGAACATCAAAGTTGTTTTTATGTTTAAAAAATTCTAATCCTATTAGGAAAATATTTTCAAATTTATTTCTAATACAAAAACTGATTAGATCAAAGTGTTCTTTTTCAGATTCCTTCCCTAATTCAAACATATCTCCTAATAGAATTGTTTTTGAACCATTTAATTTATTAAATGATTGAATTGAAGAATTCATACTACTTGGATTTGCGTTATAAGCATCAAGAATAACAGATTTATTGTTTATCTCAATAATTTGTGATCTATTATTTGATGGATTATACTCAGATATTGATTTTTTTATTTTAGAAATAGGCACATTGAAATGTAATCCAATTAAAGTAGCAAATGCAATATTATTAAAATTATAATTTCCAGTTAATTTAGAATTTAAAAGCTGATTTTTAAATTTAATTCCACTTCGCATCCCATTTGAGACCTCCTCGAATTTAAAGTTGCATTGGTCAGATTTTCCAAAACTTATTTTTTTTCCTTTATATTTTTTTTGTATTTCATCATCATTATTTATAAACGCTACTTTATTATTAGAGATTAGAAAATTGTATAATTCGCTTTTACCTTTTATTACACCCTTCAAGCTCCCAAATCCCTCCAGGTGAGCTTTACCAAAATTTGTAATTAATCCAAAGTCTGGATTTACTAACTCTGTTAAAAACTTAATTTCATTAAGATGATTTGCCCCCATTTCTATAATAGCAAATTCTGCTAATGGATCTATTTTTAAAAGAGTTAATGGGACTCCAATATGATTATTTAAATTTCCAATTGTAGAGGACACATTAAACTTAGTTTTTAAAACTTCATTAATAAGTTCCTTAGTTGTTGTTTTACCGTTGCTTCCTGTTAAAGCAATGATTTTCGTCTTTAATAATTTTGATCTATGAAACTTAGATAAACTTTGTAAAGATTTTAAAACATTGTCTACTTTTATATATTGTGAATGATTTAAAGTATTATCATCAACTACAGCATAACTTGCTCCGTCTTTAATTGCTTTTTCTGCAAATTTATTTCCATCAAAATTATCTCCTTTTAGAGCAAAAAAAATTGAACCCTTTTTAATTGATCTACTATCAGTAGAAACTGAGTTTGATTTTTCAAAATAATTGTAAAGTTCTGAAGTAAGCATCAGTTAAATATAATGAAATACAATAGAACAGATAAAAAATTTATTTTATCTCTTTCTAGATTTTTTACTATTTCTTGATTCCCCTAAATAGGACATTGCGCATCTGAAACCAATAAAATTTGAAGTCATAGACTCAGGATAATATCTTCTTTGTGCAGGATCAAGATAATAAGCCCTATCTAGCCATGAGCCTCCTTTGTATACTCTGGCTTCGTTGTTTATAAGAGTTGTGGATTCCTCAAATTGATTATTTTGATCGGGAGAATTATACATTTTTGAATATTCTCCGTCTAGTTTGAAATCTCTTACTGAATTTCTGTCACCGTCGTTAAAGTCTCTATTGTCTCCTTTGCTATAATTTGTTCTATCAATAGAGTCTTCATCTTCAATTTCATTTTTTAATGACCCTGGTAAATTATCATAATTTGCATTTTCTGAACTTACTGTAAGTACTTTTCCATTTTCGTCTATAGAAGGTTTGAAATATAAATTTCCTCTATAATAATTAAAGTCATTCAATTCCTCATCAATTATAGGTCTATAAACATCTGCTACCCATTCTGCTACATTACCAGCCATCCCGTATAATCCAAAATCGTTTGGAGGGTATGATCTAACTGCTGAAGTAATTCCTGATCCAGTTTCGGACCATCCAGCAATTCCACCGTAATCACCTTTTCCAAGTTTGAAATTCGCTAACTGATCACCTTGATTTTTTCTTTTTCCAGATCTAGTGTATTCTCCGTCCCATGGAAATTTCTTTTTTCCTCTGTATAAATTTTCTTCTGAAATTTCACTTAAGGCCAATGCAGCATATTCCCATTCTGTCTCAGTTGGAAGTCTATATTCTGGCAAAAGAATTCCACTTTCTCTTGACGCATAATTTATTGTAGTTTCTCCGCTTTCGTCAGTATTTATTTGTTTACCATCAGCCATTTCGTTCATTTTACCATTATATGCATTTGAAGGATCTAAAAAATATGCTTTTGTATTAAATGAATAACCGTTTGAAAGGCTATCAGGGCTAATTGCTCCTGGTCTTATATAGCCATTTGACACTAAAATTTGTTCATTTACTCTATCTGTTCTCCATTTAGCATAGTTTACAGCTTGTTTCCAGTTAACCCCAACAACTGGATGATTTTCAAATGCAGGATGTCTTAAGTAATTATTAACCATATCCTCGTTAAAACCTAATGGATTTCTCCATACAAGCGTATCTGGAAGTGATGCTTTATATATATCAGGAAATTCTTTAGCAAAAACTTTATTCATCCAATGTAAATATTCGACATACATTAGATTAGTCACTTCAGTTTCGTCTATAAAAAAAGATCTGACGTATTGCTGAGTAGGAGTGTTGTTCCAGTCATGCATAATATTGTCTTGAACGTTTCCTTTTGTATAGGTTCCTCCTTCAACAAAAACAAGTCCAGGACCAGTGTTTTGTCCTTTATATGATTTTTTATTTTTAAATCCGCCATCTTTTGTACTAATTTTCCATCCGGTGGCTTGTGATATATTTTTATTACTTTTAAAAGGATTATTACTATTGCAACCTGTAATTAGAATTGATAATAATAAAACTAATAGTGTGTGTGTGTATTTGACTTTCATTAATTATATTTCATTTCTTAAATGTGCAAGATAGTAAATTGTTTAAAAAAAAATTATTTTACTTTTGATGTAAGTATTTAAAGCCTAAAATGTAGATTACATGAAAAAAATTACTTTAAGTTTAATTCTAATATTAAATGTTATATATCTTTTCTCTCAGGAGAGAAGGGTGATTACAACTGCTGTTCCTTTTTTAATGATTTCAGCAGATGCAAGAGCTTCAGGTCTTGGTGAGCAAGGAGTAGCTACTTCACCTGATGCTTTTTCTCAGCATTGGAATCCTGCAAAATATGTTTTTTTAGATAATGCTTCTGGCGTAGGAGTTAGTTATACCCCTTATTTAAGTAAACTAGTTAGTGATGTTTTTCTTGCAAATATTAACTACTATAATATTATTAATGAAAGAAGTTCATGGTCAACTAGCTTTAAATATTTTAGTCTGGGAGATATTGATATTCTTCAAAATCCGCAGGATATTCCATATCTAGAAAACCCAAATGAATTTACTTTGGACGGCTCATATATATTAAAATTAAATGATTATTTTTCAATGGGTGTAACAGGAAGATTTTTAATGTCGGATGTAAAATTACAAAGTGTTGATTCAGATTCAAGTTCAGCAAATTCATTCGCAGTTGATATTTCGGGGTTTTATCAATCAGACGTAAAAGCTTATCAAAATTTCAACGGATTATGGAGATTTGGATTTAATATTTCAAATTTGGGCCCTAGAATGAAATATGAAGAGCTTGGTAAGAAAAATTTTATTCCAACTAACTTAAAACTAGGATCTGCATTTGATTTTATTTTTGACTCATCTAATAAATTATCCATTAATTTAGAGTTAAATAAGCTTTTAGTTCCTTCTCCAAGTATTCCAATATTAAATTCTAATGATCAAATTATTGGTTATAATCAGGCTGATGTAACTTTTTTATCTGGACTATTTAAGTCTTTTGGAGATGCACCAGATGGATTCAGTGAAGAGTTAAAAGAAATCACTCTTGCTCTGGGCTTAGAATATACGTATGATGATTCTTTTGCACTTAGGTTAGGATATTTTGGTGAAAATGAAAATAAAGGGGCAAGAAAATACATAACATTTGGAACAGGATTTAAATTAGAAGACATCAACTTAGACTTATCATATCTATTATCAACCTCGAGTGTTATAAGTCCATTAGAAAATACTTTAAGATTTTCTTTTACTTATAATTTTAATTAAGTTAATATTTTTTATTTTTACTTTTAATGTATTAATTAGATACATTAACTTTGCAAAAAATTAAATAATTCTTGATAATTAAAGAATTATAAATTACAATTCATTAAATGAAAGAAATTACAAAAGAAACTTATTTAAAATGGTATGAAGACATGCTGTTTTGGAGAAAGTTTGAAGATAAATTAGCAGCAGTATATATTCAACAAAAAGTAAGAGGGTTTTTACACTTATATAACGGTCAAGAAGCGGTACTAGCTGGAGCTTTACATGTTATTGACTCTGAAAAGGATAGAATGATTACTGCCTACAGAAATCATGTAATGCCAATTGGTATGGGTGTTGATCCAAGAAGAGTTATGGCAGAGCTATATGGAAAATCAACTGGAACTTCTATGGGTTTAGGCGGATCTATGCATATATTTTCCAAAGAACATAGATTCCATGGTGGTCATGGAATTGTAGGTGGTCAAATTCCTCTTGGAGCTGGTATGGCTTTTGGAGATAAATATTTCAACAGAGGAGCTGTAACCTTGTGTTATATGGGTGATGGTGCGGTTAGACAAGGATCTTTACATGAAACATTAAATTTAGCCATGCTATGGAAACTTCCAGTAGTTTTTATTGTAGAAAACAATGGCTATGCAATGGGAACATCTGTTGAAAGAACAGCAAATCATTCTGATATTTGGAAATTAGGTTTAGGTTATGAAATGCCTTGCGGGCCAGTTGACGGAATGAATCCAGTGAAAGTAGCTGAAGCACTTCATGAAGCAATTTCAAGAGCTAGAAATGGAGATGGCCCTAGTTTTTTAGAAATGAAAACATACAGATATAGAGGGCATTCTATGTCAGATGCCCAAAAATACAGAACAAAAGAAGAAGTTAACGAGTATAGAAAAATTGATCCAATTACTCAGGTTAAAAAAGTGATTTTAGAAAATGATTTTGCATCAGAAGAAGAAATTTTATCAATTGATGCTAGTATAAAAAGTAGAGTTCTTGATTGTCAAAAATTTGCAGAAGAATCTCCGTATCCTGAAAAATCAGTTATGTATGATGCAGTTTACGAACAAGATGATTATAATTTTATCTCTCATAAATTAAAATAAATGGCTGAAATAATAAACATGCCGCGTTTAAGCGATACAATGGAGGAAGGAGTTGTAGCTAAGTGGTTAGTAAATGTAGGAGATACAATTAAAGAAGGAGATATTCTAGCTGAAATTGAAACTGATAAGGCTACTATGGAATTTGAATCTTTTCATGATGGTGTTTTACTTCATGTTGGAATTAAAGAAGGTGAAACTGCAGCTGTTGATACTCTTTTAGCAATTGTTGGGGAAAAGGATGAAGATATTTCAGGATTGTTAAGCCCATCTTCAAGCTCAGGACAATTAGATTTAGTTGATCAAATAAATGAATCAGAAAATTTAATTCAAAATACTGATGATCAGCCAACCCTAAAAGTTACTGCTCCTGTTTTAAATGATTCATTTCAGATAGTTACAATGCCTAGGCTTAGTGATACTATGGAAGAAGGTACTGTATCTTCATGGCTTGTGAATGTTGGTGATATTGTTAAAGAAGGTGATATACTTGCTGAAATTGAAACTGATAAAGCAACTATGGAATTTGAATCATTTCACGAAGGAACTTTATTGTTTATTGGAATTAATGTTGGTGAGACTGCAAAAGTAGATAGTTTATTAGCTGTAATCGGTGATCCAAATTCTGATTATAAAACTGCAATAGATAATTTTGGAATTAATCCAATTGCAAATGACAAAGTTGAAATAGAAGATAATCCAACAGAAATAATTACTGAAACCTCAGAAACAATCACTGAATCAGTTAAAGAGCCTATATCAAATAATGAAAATTTAAGAGTTTTGGCTTCGCCATTAGCTAAAAAGATTGCAAAAGAAAAGAGTATAGATTTGAATTTGATTAGTGGATCTGGAGATAATGGTAGAATTATAAAAGATGATGTTGAAAACTTTACACCAACTGTTGTTAGTGATTTTACAGACAATTCACCTCCGACAATTGTAGAGTCAGGAACTGAAAGTTTTGAAGACATAGAAAATTCTCAAATGAGAAAAACTATCGCAAGAAGACTTAAAGAATCTAAGTTCTCTGCTCCTCATTACTATTTGAGTGTAGAATTTGAAATGGATAATGCGATTGCTTTTAGAAATCAATATAATTCGCTTCCAGAAACTAAAATATCATTTAATGATATAGTTGTAAAAGCCTGTGCAATTGCTTTAAAACATCATCCAAGAGTGAACTCTCAATGGTTTGATGATAAAATGAGACTAAATCATCATGTTCATGTTGGCGTAGCTGTTGGTGTTCCAGACGGACTTGTTGTTCCAGTTATACGTTTTGCAAATGAAAAATCAATCCCAGAAATTGGAAGCTTAGTTAAAAGTTATGCTTCAAAAGCCAGAGACAAAAAACTTTCTCCTGACGAAATGCAGGGAAGTACATTTACTGTTTCAAATTTAGGTATGTTTGGAATTGAAGAATTCACATCAATTATTAATCAACCGAATTCTGCCATTTTATCCGTTGGAACTATTGTTAAAAAACCTGTAGTTAGAGACGATAAGATCACAATTGGACATACTATGAAAATTACTTTAGCATGTGATCATAGAACTGTTGATGGTGTAACAGGTTCTTTGTTTTTACAAACTTTAAAAGGGTTTGTAGAAAATCCAGTTACCATGTTAGTATAGAAATTATTTTATGAAAAATGTTGTTATCACAGGTTCAAGTAGAGGTATAGGATTTGAATTAGTTAATCTGTTTAGCCAAAATAATTATAATGTTATCGCACTTTCCAGAAATGTTTCTTCAATCACAAAATTAAATTTGAAAAACGTTTCTGCATTTAGTACAGATCTTTCCGATGCTGACTCAATTAATAATGCCGTAAAATTTATAAAAAAAAACTTTAGCTCTGTTGATGTTCTAATTAATAATGCAGGTAAATTAATTAACAAACCATTTGTCGAGACAACTATACAAGATTTTAAATCAGTTTATAGTGTAAATGTTTTTGGACTTGCAGAGTTAATTAGATTATTAATACCTTCTTTTTGTAATACATCACATGTAATTAATATTAGCAGTATTGGAGGAATAGGAGGTTCTAGTAAATTCCCTGGCTTATCTGCATACTCAAGTAGTAAAGCAGCTTTAAATGTCTTAACAGAAATGTTATACGAAGAATTTAAATCATCTGGTCCTATTGTAAATACTCTTGCATTGGGCGCTGTTCAAACTGAAATGTTAGAGGAAGCTTTCCCCGGATATCAGGCTCCATTATCATCAACTGAAATGGCACATTATATTTATGATTTCTCAATTAATGGTCATAAGTATTTTAACGGTAAAATTTTACCTGTTTCAATTTCAAATCCATAAGGTGCATAGCTTATTTGATTTAATTCCTGCTAATTCTATAGAGTTAATAACTGATTTAATCAAAAGTGAAAATTTATCAATTAAAATTGTTAAAACTCGAAAAACTAAACACGGAGATTTTAGATATTTAAAAGATGGTAAATTTCAAATTACCTTAAATCATATTGACAATAAGTTCAGGTTTCTAATAACTCTTGTTCATGAACTAGCTCACTTTAAGGTTAGTCAATCTTTTAAATATCGAGTTAATCCTCATGGTTTTGAGTGGAAAAAAATCTATAAACATTTAATGTTGCCATTTTTAAATAATAAAATTTTTCCTGATGATGTTTTAAGACATTTAGCTTTTCATATGATTAATCCACCTGCAACTACCGACTCTGATATCAACCTTGTTGTTGCGTTACATAATTATGAGCTAAATAATGATAATAAATCTTTTCTTTTTGAAGTTGCATTGAATGATTCATTTATTTATCAGGAAAATAAAGTATTCATCAAATTACATAAAAGAAGAAAACGATATATTTGTAAAAATGTATCTAATGGTCGAAAGTTTTTGTTTTCGCCAGTAGCTAGAGTTAAAATAAAAATTAAATGAAAATAGTAGCAGTTAGTGGATATTTTGACCCAATTCATGTGGGTCATTTAGAATATTTAAAAATGTCAAAAAAACTTGGTGATAAATTAGTTGTTATTGTTAATAATAATGATCAATGTGTTTTGAAAAAAGGCAAACCATTTATGGATGAAAATGATAGATTAGAGATTGTCAAATCTTTAAAAATGGTAGATGAAGTATTTTTATCAATTGATAAAGATAAAACCGTATGCGCATCGCTAGAAGCCATTAAACCTCACGTATTTGCAAATGGAGGTGATAGATCAGTTGGTGAAGTGCCTGAATCCAAGATTTGCGAAAAATATAATATAGTTATGACTGATGGCCTTGGAGATAAAATTAGAAGTTCATCTGATTTGACTGGCTTGAAACAAATTTAATATATGGAGAATAAATTTAATTTTTCTGATGAAAATTCATCAATAAAAAACTCTGATAACTCAATCTCTGGTAATGCAAAAGGATTACTATGGTCAACATTATCTTTTTTTAAAGAAATTTTAGATTTTAGAAAGGATACAGATAAAGCTGCTACTCTTCATTCTATTAAAAATGACATATCTATTAAAGGACCAACAGCTTGGATTTTAATATGTTCAATTTTTGTTGCTTCGATTGGTTTAAATGCAAATTCTATTCCGGTTGTCATTGGAGCTATGCTCATATCTCCACTTATGGGACCTATTTTAGGATTCGGATTATCCATAGCCATAAATGATTTAGAAACTCTAAAGAAATCTGTTCTTAATTTTTCTGTTATGGTTATTTTAAGTGTTTTTACTGCTTATTTGTTTTTTTCATTTTTTCCACTTAGAGAGGAGTCATCTGAACTATTATCTAGAACTAAGCCTGATATTCGAGATGTATTAATTGCTTTTTTTGGAGGCTTAGCTCTTATAATTGCTAAAACTAAAAAAGGAACTATATCAACTGTTATTTACGGAGTTGCAATAGCTACTGCATTAATGCCTCCATTATGTACTGTTGGTTACGGATTAGCAACTGGAAAACTTTCATTTGCGGTTGGAGCAATGTATTTGTTTATGATCAATACATTATACATAGTTTTAGCAACTTATTTAATAATAAAATTACTTCGTTTTCCATTAATAGATTATGTCAACTCCAAAAGAAGAAAACTTGTTTCTAAATTAGTCACTTTGTTTTCTGTTTTAATGTTAATCCCTGCATTTTACACTTTTGTAGGAGTATTGTATGAAAATAAGTTTAATAATTCTGTGTCTGAATTTTTAGATTTCGAATTAGAAGGAATAGCTAACAAAGATTATTTAATTATAAATTCTAAAATTGAATATAAAATTGACAATTCTAATTATGTTTTTCCTTGGGAAGACAAAATTTCTAAAATAACATTTAACAGTTTTGGATTAGACCCAATTTCTGATGATATAATAAGTTTATTAAAAGCTAAGATTAAAAAATATCCACATCTTTCAATGACCTCAATTAGTTTTAATCAGCAAAAAGTAGAAAATGATTTTAAAGAACAAAAACGTTTTTTAGCTGAACTTAGAAGAAGAGATTCTTTAGAGCTTTACAATAAAACTAAAGAAATACAACTATTAACTGATAGGTTAAATAGTTTAGAAAGAATCGAATCTAAAAATAATTTATACAAAACACTTATTAAGGATGTTAAATTAAATTACGATCAAGTTATTGATTTTTATCTACAGAATCTTTTGGACAATAATAATAAAGATGAAAATTCAATATTAGTTTTTTATGTTAAATGGAATGAAACGATTTCTCAGGACGATATTAACAAGCAAGAACAAAAAATAAAAACATGGTTATCATCAAAACTTATAGATGAACCTTTCGAACTAATTAGGTTTTGATAGTTATAAATACTTTTTAACCTTTTTAAGTAATTCTGAAGAATAAACAAAGTTTTTAACTGATTCAATATTTGTTTTTAAAATTTCTTTATTTGTTCCTTCCCAATTTTTCTCACCTGCAACTAGAAATATAATTTTTTCTCCTATCTCAATAACTGAATTCATGTCGTGAGAATTTATGATTGTTGTTATATTATATTCTTTAGTAATTTCATGAATTAGTTTGTCAATAACAATTGCTGTTTTAGGATCTAATCCAGAGTTAGGTTCATCACAAAACAAGTATTTTGGATTCATTACAATTGCTCTAGCTATAGCTACCCTTTTTTGCATTCCACCTGATATTTCTGAAGGAAGTTTGTCAACTGCTTTAGTAAGCTCAACTCTTTCAATAACTATTTTTGCTTTTTCCCTTATTTCATCTTCATTTTTATTTGTAAGCATGTTTAATGGAAACATTACGTTTTCAATAACTGTCATTGAATCAAATAAAGCACTTCCTTGAAACACCATCCCCATTTCTCTTCTTAACAAGGTTTTATTACTTTCATTCATATTTAAGCTAGAAACACCATCGTAGATTATTTCTCCACTATCAGGGTGATGTAATCCTAACAAGCATTTTAGTAATACAGTTTTTCCAGAGCCACTTTGTCCAATTATTAAATTCGTTTTACCCTTTTCAAAGGATGTAGAAATATTTTCGATAATAGTAGTTCCGTTAAATGATTTTTTTATGTTTTTAACTTCGATCATTAGCTTAATAATAATTGTGTAACAATGAAATTCACTATAATAATTATGATAGATGTCCAAACAAATGATAATGTACTTGCTTTACCAACTTCAAGAGCTCCACCCTTCATGTAAAACCCATGGTAAGAAGGTACGGTTGCCAATATAAAAGCAAATAAAATTGTCTTTAAATATGCGTAACTAACGTGATATGGATCAAAGTCCATTTGAATTCCTGAAATAAAAGCTTCACTAGGAACTCCTGCAAAAGTCATTGCTATAAATCCACCAAAAATTGCAACAAACATAGCTACTGTAATTACAAAAGGATAAAACAATAAAGCTATAATTTTAGGAAAAACAAGATAATTTAAAGGATTAATTCCCATAACTTCTAATGCATCTATCTGTTCTGTCACTCTCATTGTTCCAATACTAGAAGTTATATAGGATCCAACTTTTCCGGCCATAATGATAGACATAAAAGTAGGGGCGAACTCAAGTATTACTGACTGTCTTGTAGCAAATCCTATTAAAGATTTTGATAAAAATGGACTACTTAAATTTAAAGCAGTTTGAATAGCTACAACTCCCCCTATAAAAAATGATAAAATTGCAACAATTGGAATAGATTCGATTATAAGATCATTAATCTCTTTAAAAATTAATTTTCTTTGAACTTTCCATTTACTGGGTTTAAAGAATGACATTTTTATCATTAAAAAATACCTTCCTATATCATCTATATAAAGCATAGCTAAATTATCTATATAAAGTTAAATATATAAAAATCAAAATAAGAAATATTTTATTAGATTTTATATGTAATGGCATTTATATTCATGCCAGCTCCAACGCTACCAAACATAATAATATCACCTTTTTGTAATGAATGGTCCTTAAGTTTAAGTTTGTTTACAAGATCAAATAAAGTTGGTATTGTAGCTACAGAGCTGTTGCCTAGTTTTTTTATTGACATTGGTAAAACATTTTTTGGAGTTTTTAGATTATATAATTTATAGAATCTATTAACAATAGCTTCATCCATCTTTTCATTTGCTTGGTGAAGAAAAACTTTTTTCACATCATGAATAGAATAGTCAGTTAATTCAAGACATTCTTTCATTGCTTGAGGAACTTGTACTATTGCAAATTCATAAACTTTTCTGCCATACATTTTGATGTACTTAGTTTTTGATTTAGATTCTAAATCATAGGATTCTCCAAAAAACAAATAAAAAGCTTCTTTGTCAGTGAATGTACATGATTTATGAGATAAGATTCCACTATTTTTAATTTGACTTTTTAATTCAACTATTGAAGCGCCAGCTCCATCAGCATAAATCATTGAATCCCTGTCATTAACATCATATGTTCTTGAAAGAGTTTCTGCTCCAATTACTAAACATTTTTTTGCCATTCCAGCTTTAATGAAGGCATAAGCTTGAATAACACCTTCAATCCAACCAGGACATCCAAAAATAATATCATAACAAACGCAATTGGGATTTTTAATTCCTAAATTAAATTTAACTCTACTCGCTAGGCTTGGAAGACTATCCGATTGTTTAGTACCAGATTTAATATCTCCAAAATTATGTGCTACTATTATATAATCTATTGTTTCTTGATCTAATGCTGCATCTTTAATAGCTTTTTCAGCAGCAAAGAATGCTAAATCTGAAGTATTGTGATGATCTTTGGCATACCTTCTTTCTTCAATACCTGTAATTGATTTAAATTTTTTTATTATAACGTCATTACTTACCTTAAAATCAGAACCGTCTAAATTTAAAAACTTAGCATTTAAAAAATCATCATTTTTTTTTGTTAATAACGGAATGTAAGAACCAGTACCAGTAATTTTAATAGACATGTTTAATATTTAATTATAACTAAGTTAAAAAAAGTCATTGATAAGATTCAATTGGTTCACATGTACAAATCAAGTTTCTATCTCCATATGCATCATCAACTCTTCTAACTGAGGGCCAAAATTTATTTTCCAAGACATATGATGTTGGAAACGCTGCTTTTTGTCTTGAATAAGGGTATTGCCAGTCCTCTTTTATTATCATTTTCATAGTATGGGGTGCATTTTTCAATAAATTATCATTGTCATTCTCTACACATTCATCTATTTCTTTTCTAATAAGAATCATGGCATCACAAAACCTGTTGATTTCTTCAATATTTTCACTTTCAGTTGGTTCAATCATCATAGTTCCCGGAACAGGAAATGAAACTGTTGGAGCATGAAATCCATAATCAATCAATCTTTTGGCTATATCCATTACCTCAATCCCGTTAGATTTAAAAGGTCTGCAATCTATAATTAGTTCATGAGCGGCTCTGCCATTTTCTCCCGTATATAAAATATCAAAATGATTTTCAATTCTATTTTTAATGTAATTTGCATTTAAAATTGCAAATTCTGTAGATGATCTTAATCCTTTTGCTCCAAGCATACAAATATAACCGTATGAAATAACACAAGCCAAAGCTGATCCCCACGGAGCTCCTGATATTGATTTAACACTTTCTTTTGAACTTATATTAATCACGGCATTATTTGGTAAAAATGGTACAAGGTGTTTTGCTACGCAAATAGGTCCAACACCAGGTCCACCACCACCATGTGGAATAGCAAATGTTTTATGTAAATTTAAGTGACAAACATCTGCACCTATTATATATGGATTTGTTAGTCCAACCTGAGCATTCATATTTGCACCGTCCATGTAGACCTGTCCTCCGTTCAAGTGAATAGTTTTAGTAATTTCTTGAATTGAAGACTCAAAAACTCCATGCGTTGAGGGATATGTAATCATTAAAGCTGCTAAATTATCCTTGTATTTATCAGCTTTTTCTTTTAATTCTTCTACATTAATATTTCCATGTTTATCTGTTCCGACAACTACAACTTTCATTCCTGCCATCACAGCAGAAGCAGGATTAGTTCCATGAGCGGAAGATGGGATTAAACAAATATTTCTATGGTCTTGTGAAATACTTTTTAAGTATGCTCTAATAACCATTAAACCAGCATATTCTCCCTGTGCACCTGAATTTGGTTGCAATGAAGTTCCGCTAAAACCTGTTATTTCATTTAATTGTTTTTCTAGTTTTTTTATAAGTTTTTGATATCCTCTTGCTTGATTTAAAGGGACAAAAGGATGGATGTTATTCCATTTTGCCCAGCTAATTGGAAGCATTTCAGAAGCTGCATTTAGTTTCATAGTACATGAACCAAGCGAGATCATTGAATGAGTTAATGATAAGTCTTTTCTTTCAAGATTTTTAATATATCTCATTAGTGCGGTTTCTGAATGGTATTTATTAAAAACTTCGGAATCCATAAATGTAGATTCTCTTTTTAATTCATCAGGAAATCTTTTTTGTTTAATGTTTAAATTAATTTCAAAAAGATCAATATTTGTTGCTTTAGCTATAGTGTCAACAATTTTCTGAATGTCTTTTAATGAGGTTGTTTCATTTAAAGAAATAGAAAAATATTTTTCGTCAATGTAATTAAAATTGATTTTATTTAGTTCAGCAATTTTCTTAATTTTATTACTAGGTCCCTCTAAGAACAGAGTATCAAAAAAGAATTTATTATGTTGTTTTAGACCTAGTTGAATTAAATTCTTTTCAAGAATTACTGTTTTTTCATGAATACTATTTGCTATTTCTTTTAGGCCTTTTGGTCCATGAAAAACTCCGTACATTCCAGCCATAACTGCAAGCAGCACCTGAGATGTACATATGTTTGAAGTAGCTCTGTCTCTCTTGATATGTTGCTCTCTAGTTTGAAGAGCCATTCTTAAAGCAGAGTCATCATTTGAATCTTTTGTTAAACCAATAATTCTCCCAGGAACAGATCTTTTGTATTCTTCTTTAGTTGCAAAATATGCTGCATGTGGTCCTCCATAGCCAAGAGGGATTCCAAACCTCTGAGATGTTCCAACAACTACATCAGCTCCAAACAAAGAAGGTTTTTTTAATAAACAAAGTGAAAACAAGTCAGCAGCAACAACTATTTTAATATTATTGTTTTTGGCTTTAGAACAATATCCCTTGATATCTTCAATTCCTCCATAAACACCAGGATATTGCATTAAACAACCATAAAAACTAGAGTCATAGTTAAAGTTTTCAAAGTCGCCAATTATAATTTGAATACCAAGAGGTTCAGCTCTAGTTTCCAATAAACTAATTGTTTGTGGAAGTGTGTTTTTTGAAACAAAAAACCTTGAAATATTATTCTTTTTTTGTTCTCTATTTCTCAAACTAAACAACATAGTCATAGCTTCTGCAGCAGCTGTACTTTCATCTAATAGAGAAGCATTAGCTAATTGCATGCCTGTTAAATCACATATTATAGTTTGATAATTTAGAAGCGCTTCCATTCTTCCCTGAGCAATTTCTGCTTGATAAGGAGTGTAAGCTGTATACCAACTTGGATTTTCTAAAATATTCCTTTTTATAACAGATGGAACGATGGATTGATTATATCCAAGTCCTATGTAAGATTTATAAATTTTATTTTTTTTCCCTAATTTTTCAATATGTGATAAGTAATCGTTTTCAGAAAGAGCTGGTTTCAAATTCATCTCTTTTTTTAATCTAATATTATTCGGAATTGTTTCAGATATTAATTGTTCAATGCTTTTAGAATCAATAAATTCAAGCATCTTGCTTTTATCTTTATTATTCATACCAATGTGTCTATCTGCAAAGTTTTTCATATAAAAAATTATTAAGATCAAAAATAAATAATATCCTCATAAATATTATATAATTTTAGTACATAAAATAAAAAGTTTTTAACTTATTAATTAACTAAAATTATTTAAGCAAATTTAGATAAATGTCATTTTGTAAAAAAGTATTTGATTTTTACATAAAATCAAGTTTACATCTTGGATTATGTGTTGTTTCACTTTATTTAGTGTCCATCTTTAAACAACAAATTGACATCAATTATTATTTAATAATTTGTCTTTTCTGTTCAACTATTATCGTTTATAATTTTATAAAATACGCTTCAACTTTACCTTACTATTTCTTTGTTCAAAATGCGCCAATAAAAAAAATACAAATACTAAGTTTTATTTCAGGGTGTTTTTTTCTGTTTTCATTATTTTTTCTAAGTTGGAATACTTTAGTTGTTGGTTCTATTCTTTTTTTTGTCTGTCTGTTATATGTTTTTCCAATAAACCATTCAATATCTAATTTTAGAAACCGTAGTAAGATTAAATTATTTCTTGTTGCAATTTGCTGGTCTGGTTCAACTGTTTTTTTGCCATTTATTGAGTCAAGCCAAATATATTATAAAGATTCTTTTGTTCTTTTTTTTCAATTTTTTGTATTTGTAGTTATATGTACTATCCCGTTTGAAATAAGAGATTTAAAGTATGATTCTAATGAACTTAGAACAATTCCTCAAATCTTTGGAATAAAGAAGTCCAAATATATTTCCTATGTTTTTATCTTAATTTTTATTAGTATTTCATTAGTGAATACTACAACAAGAATTGATTTTATTTCTGATATTTTAATATCTTTTATTTTGTTTTTTATTATTTATAAAACAAAGAAAAATCAAACGAAGTATTTTTCAAGTTTTTGGGTAGAATCTGTTCCTGTGTACTGGGTTTTAATTCAGTTATTATTATTTAATCGAATCATTTAAAACCTTTTTTTTAAGTTCTTCTTTGAATTTTATAATTTTATTTAAAACTTCTTCATTGCTACTTCCAATAATTTCAGCTGCTAATATTCCAGCATTTTTACCTCCGTTTAGTGCTACTGTTCCTACGGGAACCCCACTTGGCATTTGAAGTATTGACAGTACTGAATCCCATCCGTCAATTGAGTTTCTGGATTTTATAGGAACTCCAATTACTGGGAGCGGCGTAATTGAAGCCATCATGCCAGGTAGATGTGCAGCACCCCCAGCACCAGCTATAATTACTGAATATCCATTTTTATGAGCACTTTCACCATATTCCATCATTTTTTCAGGGGTTCTGTGAGCTGAGACTATATCAACATCATTTTCAATCCCAAATTCATTTAAAATATCGATTGCTTCTTGCATAATTGGAAGGTCTGATTTACTTCCCATAATAACACCAACTTTTGCCATAATAATTATGTTTTTACTTTAACTAATTCTTTTATTTTTTTAGCTTTTTTTAATGCATTTTCTAAATTAGAATCAAGTACTGTAGCATGTCCCATTTTCCTGTTTGGTTTTGTTTTACTTTTCCCATAAAGATGAAGCTTTGTGTTTTCAATCAACATAGCCTCTTTAATACCCTCATATACTACCTTACCCTCGTGACCCAATTCACCTACTAAGTTAATCATAATTGCATAAAAATTAGATTTTGAGGATCCAAGTGGTAAATCTAATATGGAATTAATATGCTGGTCAAATTGAGAATTAATACAACTTTCAATTGAATAATGTGCACTATTATGAGGTCTTGGAGCCACTTCGTTTATTAAGATTTTATTATCATGTGTTAAAAACATTTCTACAGCTAATAATCCAACTTGTTTAAATGATTCGGAAACTTTTAATGCTATTTTTTTAGCTTTTTCATTAATTTCAGAACTTATTTGTGCAGGACAAAGCACGTATTCAACTTGATTTGAAACTTCATTGAACATCATTTCAACTATTGGAAAAATCTCAATTTGACCACTTTTATTTCTAGCAATCGTTGTAGCTAATTCTTTTTTGAAAGGAACAAGATCTTCGATAATAAATTCTGTTTCAGGCAAGTTTTTAATATCATCATTTGATTTCAAAATTTTAACACCATATCCATCATAACCGAATTTAGTCTTCTTCCACACACATGGGTATTTAATAGTGTCTAAATCTTTTAGTGATTTGTAGTGCTTATAATTTGCAGTTGGAATATCATTTTTTATGAAAAATTTTTTTTGAGTGGATTTGTCCTGAATAATTTTTAAAGTTTTAGAATCAGGATATACTTTTATCCCCTCCAATTCTAACTTTTCTAATGCATCTACATTAACATGTTCAATTTCATAAGTAATTAAATCACATTCTTTTCCAAAATCATATACTGTCTTAAAATCCATTAATGGACCTTTTGTGAATTTAGAACAGATTTCTTTACATGGCGAATCATCACTAGGATCAAGAATATTAGTTTTTATACTTAATCTAGAAGTGACTTGTAGTAACATTTTACCAAGTTGTCCGCCACCTAAAATACCTAATCTAAAATCTGACGTAGAATAATTCATTCAAATGATTGTTTGACAAAAATACATTAAAATGTTATTTAGAATAAAATTATTTAACTATTGATTTTGGGGTTATATTTGTTTTCTTATATTTTTAATTACTATGATTAATTTAATATTATTTGGAAAGCCAGGATCTGGAAAAGGAACTCAAGCAGAGTTTGTTAAAAATAAATACGATTTAATTCATATTTCCACTGGTGATTTATTTAGAAATAATATTTCTAATAATACAGAATTAGGATTATTAGCAAAATCTTACATGGATAAAGGGGATTTAGTACCAGATGAAGTAACTATCAAAATGTTGGAATCTGAAGTAAATAACCATCCTAATGCTAAAGGATTTATTTTTGATGGTTTTCCTAGAACAACTGTACAAGCAGAAATTTTAGATCAGTTTTTAATAACATTGAAATTAAGTATTTCAATGACTATAGCTTTGGAAGTTGATGAAAATTTATTAATTGAAAGATTAATTAGCAGAGGAAAAGATAGTGGAAGGTCAGATGACCAAGACAGAACTAAAATTCAAAACAGATTTGATGAATATAATAAGAAGACCTCCCCACTAATAAATTATTATAAAAATCAAAATAAATTTTTTGATATTGATGGAGTAGGCGATATTAATGAAATAAGCTCTCGGATTTTTAATACTATTGATAATAATATATAATGACTGAAGGCAATTTTGTTGATTATGTAAAGATTAATATTTTTTCTGGTAATGGAGGAAAAGGTTCTGCCCATTTTAGACGTGAAAAATTTATAACAAAAGGAGGTCCTGATGGTGGAGATGGTGGAAGAGGAGGTAATGTTGTTTTTGTTACTGATAAGTCTTTATGGACCCTTCATCATTTTAGATTTCAAAAACATTTTAAATGTGGTCATGGCGGAGATGGAAGTGGAAGCAGAAGTACTGGAGCTGATGGAGCTGATTCTATTATAAGGGTTCCAATAGGAACTGTTATTAGAGACACGGAAACTAATAAAATTCTATATGAAACTATTGAGGATGGTGATCATAAAATTATTTTAGATGGAGGAAAAGGCGGTTTAGGTAATTGGAATTTTAGATCTTCTACTAATCAGGCTCCCAGATATTCTCAACCTGGAATAAAAGGAAAAGAGAGACAATTAACATTGGAATTGAAATTATTAGCTGATGTTGGTTTAGTTGGTTTCCCAAATGTAGGAAAGTCAACTTTATTAAAAACAATTACATCCGCAAAACCTAAAATCGGGAATTATGAGTTTACTACTCTAAAACCTAACTTAGGTATCGTTCAATATAGAGATTACAGGTCATTTGTTATGGCAGATATTCCTGGAATAATTGAAGGTGCTTCAGAGGGTAGAGGACTTGGTCATCATTTTCTAAGACACATTGAAAGAAATTCAGTTCTTCTTTTCTTGCTCTCTGCAGAATCTGAAGATTTAGTTAAACAATACAAGGTTCTTCTCAATGAATTAAAGAAATATAATCCTGAATTACTCGACAAACAAAGAATAATTGCTGTTTCTAAGTCTGATTTAATTGATGAGAAGACAAAGCTGAAAATCCAAAAA
>Ga0233426_10000089_pt1 | contig 100846 bp, 97 predicted proteins | sample SI_118_April2016_6_FD_179875 | JGI IMG/M metagenome (GOLD analysis project Ga0233426, IMG submission 179875) | Seawater microbial communities from Saanich Inlet, British Columbia, Canada - SI_118_April2016_10_MG | ecosystem: Environmental > Aquatic > Marine > Inlet | place: Canada: British...
GGCTTCCTTCAGACCCCACCGTTAGCCAGTGACGCCCTTGCCATTCAGATTATCTTCCCCTTAGTCGGGGTGATAAGGCATCTTTCAGCCTATCGGGTTTGCCAGCTTCGCTGGGCAAACAAAAAACCGCTAACCTTTCGATTAGCGGCTCTCTTAATATGGCGGTGAGCGAGAGATTCGAACTCTCGAAAGGGATAAACCTTTACACGCTTTCCAGGCGTGCGCCTTCAGCCACTCGGCCAGCTCACCAAATTTTGAAAACACACGTTAACTTCATTAATGAATAGTCAGTCAACATGTTAATACTAATTCTCTTACTAATTTATAATATTAGTCTTTATTATCTATACTGCGTTAAAAATAAAACAGCGACATAAATCAATGTGCGCCATGTTAGGTAAATTTAATAGTCAACACAACTTAATTTTAATAAAAAAAGGCTAACTGCCTATATTATAAACAAAACATAAACTTACTTAATTATTTAGCGGCTAATGCTGCATTAAACGTTAACATGCGATCTAAAGATTTTAATGCTCCATCACGAAGATTCATATCCACAAAGACTTCTTTCCCAGATGGTTCTAGTAATGCATCTTCAATTTCTTTTAAACCATTCATTGCCATCCATGGGCAATGAGCACAACTTTTACATGTTGCACCTTCACCAGCAGTTGGAGCTTCAAAGAATTCTTTATCAGGACAAAGCTGCTGCATCTTGTAAAAAATGCCACGATCAGTTGCCACTATAAATTTCATATTCGACATTTCTTGTGCCGCTTTAATTAACTGACTAGTTGAACCAACAGCATCAGCAAGATCAATAATTTCAGCAGGAGACTCCGGATGAACCAAAATAGCGGCATCAGGGTGTAAGGCCTTCATATCCATTAAGGCTTGAGTTTTAAACTCGTCATGAACTATACAAGCGCCCTGCCACATAAGCATGTCGGCACCTGTTTGTTTTTGTATGTAGGCACCTAGATGCTTATCTGGTCCCCAAAGAATCTTTTCTCCTTGCGAGTCGAGATGGTCAACAATTTCTAAGGCGCATGAAGAAGTAACAATCCAATCAGCTCTCGCTTTTACAGCTGTAGAGGTATTCGCATAAACAACAACTGTTCGTTCAGGGTTATCATCACAAAATGCATTAAAGGCTTCAATGGGACAACCTAAATCTAAAGAACAGGTTGCTTCAAGCGTAGGCATAACTACTGTTTTTTCAGGCGTAAGTACTTTAGCCGTTTCACCCATAAAGCGAACACCCGCGATAATAAGCGTAGTTGCCGAGTGATTGTTACCAAAGCGAGCCATTTCTAAAGAGTCGGCTACACAGCCTCCCGTTTCTTCAGCTAATGCTTGAATTTCTGGGTCAGTATAATAATGAGCAATGAGGACAGCATTTTTTTCTTTCAATAAAATTTTAATACGATCTTTATATTCTTGACGTTCGTTATTAGAGAGTGGTGATGGTTTTGCTGGAAATTGAAAATCAAATTCTACGGCTAAATTGCTTTGCGACATTATTTATCTCTGTTGATCTCTTTTAAAAACGCGGCAATTATACGATATAGATGAAAAGATGTGTATAAGACTTTTTAATATTACAGATTAAAAAAAGATAAGTGAATTATAAAAGGATAAAGATAAAATATTTTAAGTATTAATTAAGAACTGATCTACCTTGATGCTAGGACCTTGGAGTTAATTTTTCTTAACGGTTAACAGCATTAATTTAATATTTTGATTTGAGATATAACTGGAATGTAATCAAGAAGTGGTCGGCCGTGAAGGATTTGAACCTTCGACAAATTGGTTAAAAGCCAACTGCTCTACCAACTGAGCTAACGGCCGACATATAAATTGTAGTGTATATTATAATATACTAATGCATAAAGTGCATTACTCTTGTATGTTAAGAAAGTGGTCGGCCGTGAAGGATTTGAACCTTCGACAAATTGGTTAAAAGCCAACTGCTCTACCAACTGAGCTAACGGCCGACATAATTCTTTTTTCGAAATAAATTTCGAATTACACAAGGTACTTCTTTTCTTTATAATTGGATGAACTATAAAGAAGTGGTCGGCCGTGAAGGATTTGAACCTTCGACAAATTGGTTAAAAGCCAACTGCTCTACCAACTGAGCTAACGGCCGACATAAGTGCTAATTCACACTGCGTTGTAGTAGTGCCTCAACGCGACGCATATAATACTCATAAAAATTTTTAGTGCAACTATAAATTCAACTTTTTTATGAATAACTGCTCGCTTGCGTAAAAAGAAAGCAGTTAGCGTAAGTTATCGTCGCTTTTACTGGCTATAAATTTTCTAACCTTGGCTTTGCAAGTTGAGCAGCACTTGATTCTGGGTATTCTGACAGCACTTTCTCGTACCAAATTTTAGCTGCTGCACTATTATTTAGCTTTTGTTCAACCATAGCTAACTTTAACATTGCGTCACTTCGCTTGTTTGAGGCGATATATTGCTCAACAACCAGATTAAATTCATTCTTAGCTTTAACGTATTCTGTTTTGTTAAATAATAGTTGTCCCAACCAATAATGAGCATTAGGTGCATAACTAGAATCTGGAAAGTTAAGATTAAACGCTTGAAACTCTGGAATCGCTTCATCGTATTTTTTATCTTTCAACACCAGATTTACAGCTCGGTCGTACGCTTGGTTTTCAGTTAAATTAGTTGAATAATTTACAGAAGTATCTAGTGAAGTTGATGTAGGTGCCATAATAGCAACAGGAACGTCATTTTCAGGCTTTAAAGCCTCAGACACTCTTCGGTCAAGCTCTTGATATAATTCACGCTGTCGGCTTAAAACTTGGCTTAGCTGATGAGTATGAAGTTCAGTAACACCTCGTAGTTCATTCACTTCATTTTGAAGTTCATCAAGTTGACGCTGAACTTTTACTTGAGCACGGTTACGAGCATCAAGCTTACGCTCTAAGATAGCAACTTTTTCTTCAATCGTTACCGGTAAACTGGAGGAATATTGCGAGGTACTATTTTTATTAGAACCGTTATTGGTTACATCTATAACGGGAGCAGATTCTGCCGCTACTACCACTATGGTAGTAACAGCAAAGGACATCCCGAATAAAACTTTATTCAGTTTCATTTATATCCCTGATTAGTAAACTAACACCGCACGACGGTTTTTAGCGAATGCACTTTCACTGCGATCTTTAACCATCGCCTTTTCTTCGCCATAGCTAACAACACTAAGTTGTGAAGATGAAACACCCATATTTTCTAGATAAGTAACAACGGCTTTAGCACGACGTTCACCAAGAGCAATATTGTATTCAGGAGTGCCGCGTTCATCGGCATGACCTTCAACTAAAACATTAGTATTTGTGCTGTTTAAGAATTTAGCATGTGCGTCTAAAATAGCAGAAAATTCGTTACTTACTGTAGAAGTATCAAAATCAAAATAAACAATGTGCTCAGCACGTAGTTTTTCTAATTCTTGATTTTGTTGTTCTTCAATTTCAGCGGCACGTTGCTGAGCAGTTACTTGTACATCATTCGTATTAGCTGCTACTGAGGACTGCTGAGCATTATTTGTTACAGAGCTATCCTCTTCAGTTTCTGAATTTGAACTACAAGCAGATAAAGCCAAAATTGGCAAGGCAATCGCTAGAGCTTTCACAGTTTTATTCAAACGCATTATATTTGTCCTTATTATTCTAAAGTTATGTTTTAAATTAATGTTTATTTATTCTTATAAAAATGGTGACCAAGCAGGTGCTTTAACTTCACCATCAACCGCAGGTAAACGCGCTTTAAATCTTCCATCGACAGATACTAGACTAAGCACTTGCCTATTATTATGTAATGTACTGTAGATTATCATGCCGCCATTTGGAGCAATACTCGGCGACTCATCTAAACGTGTTGTAGTTAGCACTTGAAAAATCCCTGAATCTAACTCTTGTTTTGCTAAATGATAATTACCTCGCGTTCTATTAACCATAATTAACTGTCGGCCATCTGGCGTAATTGAACCTCCAAGATTCATCTCACCATCAAATGTCAAACGTTTTACGCGACCATCTATTAAATTTACGCGATATAGCTGAGGTTTACCACCCCGTTCTGAACTAAATACTAATGATTTCCCGTCAGGACTCCAACTTGGCTCAGCATCGATGGCGCGATGGCGTGTAATCCTACGCAATTTACCTGTTGCTACATCCATAACATAAAGTTCTGAATTACCATCTTTTGATAGCATCATAGCCATTTTATCACCATTAGGAGACCAACGAGGTGCGCTATTTATACCTTTATGATCGCTAATCATAGTACGCTTACCAGTATAAATATCAATAACATATATTTTTTGTTGGTTATTCTCAAATGTTGAATACGCTAATTGGTTACCATTTGGATGCCATGATGGCGACATTAAAGGTTCTTTTGAACTCAATAATACGTTTTCATTAACACCATCATAATCAGCAATGACTAATTGAAAAGGAAACTCACCTTCATCTCGCACAATAACGTAGGCAATTTTTGTTAGAAATGCGCCTTTACTTCCCGTTAGTTTCTCATAAATAACATTACTGATGTGATGTCCGTAACGACGAAATTGGTCTGAACTAATTTCGAACTCACCTTCAGCATGAATATGATCTGAAGTCTGAACTAATTCACCATTACTCAACATCTGTGATTGACCACCGGTTATTTGACCGCGTATCACATCAACTAACTGGTAACTTATTTTGTAACGACCAATACCTATGCCATTTATTTGCCCAACGACAACAGCTTCAACACCTTCATTTGCCCATGCTGAGTAATCAACTTCTTTGTCTGTAAAAGGAGTTTGAGGAAATCTATTTTCTTTTATTGGATTAAATTTACCGCTTCGCAGTAAATCTTCACTAATAATATTAGAGATATTATCAGTGAGTGGTTCGGTGCCAATCCATTTAAAAGGCAAAACTGCAATAGGTCTTGCGCTATCAATGCCTTCAGTAATTACAATTTCAAGGGTTGCAAGCGCACTGTTAGATATCAGTACGATAAAGAAAATAAAAGCTATTTTAAATTTATTCATATGTTTTACTATTTTCTCATTCATTGGTTGTTGGTCATTAAATGTTAAACATTACAATTAAAACTAGGATGTCACGATTAGAACTCAGGTACCACGGTTAAACTAATAGTTCGCATTTCTTTGAACACTTCAGGATCTTTAGATACTGGTAATGTTCCTGCTTTATAAATTGCAGTTTTTGAAGCGTTACAAACAACCTTATCGCCTTTACCTATAATGACATTAGTTACAAAACCTGATGGTGCAAGACTTATCGTTAATTTACAAGACTTACCTTCCATGGTGCTGCGATCCGTTATTAATCGCCCTTGAATAGTTTGACGTATTAATGCAGTGAATCGCCCTACTTCTGTCATTGTTTGTTTATTGCGCGCCTTTTGTCTAACAGCCATTTCTTCAGCCATCTGTTGTTCTAATAACTTTTGTTGTTGTGCGCGTTCTTTCGCTTCTCTTTCTTTACGCTTTTTTTCTGCTGCTTTTTTCTTAAGTAAGTCGTCAGCTTTTTTTGCTGCCTTCTCTTCTTTCAATCGTTTAGCTTTTGCATCAGCGGCAGCATTTTCAGCAATTTTCTGTTCTTTTTCTTTCTGTGCACGTAACTTTTCTGCTGCATTTGCTTTTGCTCGGGCTTTTTTTGCCGCTGAATCCGCCGCTTTCTTTTCTATTTCTTTTTTCTTTCTTTGTTGTTCAAGTGCCTTAATACGTTTTTCTTCTTTAGCTCTTTTCTTTTTAGCAGAAGCTACTTGTTGTTCAAGCTCTCTTAGTGCTTTCGCATCGTCTAATTTTTTCTTCTTAATTTTATTTACTTGTGCTTCGATTTTGCTTTTATCAACAATAGTCGCTTGAATCGTTTGTACTTGAACAACTTTTGGCGGCGCTTTTGGTGCATGTTCAAAATTTCCCATGAGTAGCACCGCGGCTAAAGTAACATGCAGTAAAAAACTAAGCGTTAATGCTATGGTGAATTTTCGACTCATGATTTATTTAGCTCCGGGATCTGTCATTAAACCAACAGAAGGTACACCCGCTTTTTGCTGTAACAGCACCATCAACTGAATTACAGCATCATATGACACAGCCCCATCACCGTTAACAACAACAGGCGTATCAGGATCTACTTTTAAATGTGCTGCAACTAATGTAGCCACTTGTTCAGCTGACATAGGTTCGTTCTTGCTCGTACCAACCGCTAAATAATAATTCCCATCTGCATCAACTGAAGCGACCAGAGGTGGTTTTGAATCTTTGTCGAGAGCTTCAGCATCAGCTTTAGGTAAATCGACTTTCACACCTTGCGTAACCAGTGGCGCAGTTACCATAAAAATAATCAGTAATACCAACATAACATCAATGTATGGCACTACGTTGATTTCAGCAACTTTACGGCGTCTTACTCTTTTATACATAAGATATTCCTCCGTTGGTGCTTATTGTTCAATTGTGCTTTGACGTTGCAAAATGCTCGAAAATTCTTCCATGAAATTACCGTAGCCATTTTCTAGCTTTTCAACATGATGACTGAATCGGTTAAAGGCCATTACAGCAGGAATAGCTGCAAATAATCCCATGGCTGTTGCAATTAAAGCTTCAGCAATACCTGGAGCAACCATAGCGAGTGTTGCTTGCTCTACAGCACCTAATGCAATAAACGAATTCATAATGCCCCAAACAGTCCCAAACAAACCAATATAAGGGCTTATAGAACCAACAGTCGCCATAAAGGGTAAATGGGTTTCAAGGTGGTCAACTTCTCGCGAAAGTGCGACACGCATAGCTCTATGAGTTCCGTCAACAATAGCTTGCGGTGAATCCTGATTACTCTTTCTCAGACGAGCAAACTCTTTAAAACCAGAGACAAATAAACTTTCAATACCAGTTACAGGCCCTTTTGAAGAAACCTCATTATAGAGTTTGCTTAAATCAGCACCGCTCCAAAACTTATCTTCAAAATTTTTCATTTGCGCTTGAGCATCATTAAGTACTTTTCGACGTTGAAATATCATCGCCCAACAAGAAATGGAGAAACCCAATAGAATGATCATTACAGATTTGACTAATAGACTGGCTTGAAGAAATAAATCAAAGATAGAGATTTCAGCTGACACGTTTTAACGCTCCTAATATTTTTTCGGGGATGGCACAAGGTTTAGCAAGCTTTAAGTTAATACAAGCAATTCGCACAACAACAGAACAAATGATTGTGTTTTGTTGGTTACTGATTTGTTGAGTAAAAACTAGACTGGCGCGTTTAAATTCGCTGATCCATGATTTCACCATAAGTAAATCATCTAACTTGGCTGAAGCCATATTATCCATTTCAACTCTTCTGACCACTAAACCAATGTTTTGTTCTAAAAAAGATGATTGATTTGCATTCAACTCTCTAAGCCATTCAGTTCGAGCACGTTCGCAAAATTTCAAATAGTTTGCGTGATAAACAATACCGCCAGCATCTGTGTCTTCATAATAGACTCTGACAGGGTAATCATATTTAATATTTGGCATGAGTTAATTGAAATAAGTAGCTTAGAGCTTCAAAGTTATTAATATTTTAATTAAAAATAACAACCTAGACGCTTTTTTATAGTTAAAGCTATATTAATGATAATGCAGCCTAACGACAAGCGTTGAGTCGTAAACTAATGTAACATTTTTTATAAAACATAAATTTAGTGAATAAACCCTTTACAGGCTAGGTAATAGTTAGCGACTAAGAAACTAAAGTACCATTAGTTTTTCTAATGCGAAACATCTAATTTTATTAGCTTGTTAAATTAGATGGGTTACTCTAAAATTCACTTGTTCTTTGGGCTAGCACACAAATTATTCAAGTTTATCTTCACTGATATAACGGGGTAGTCGATAGCCAAAGCACTTGAATTGAGCTATCTCATTTCTCTCTGACATGTTTATTGGAACCCTATTTCCTTCTATCAACTTTATTTATAAGTTGGCCCACATAATTTATGTGGGCTTTTTTTTGTCTAAAATTCAATTAATTAATGTATTGTTTGTTAAACAGGTTTGTCTAAACCGAAATGTTGGTAAGCACGTTCGGTAGCAATGCGCCCACGAGGTGTTCGCTGCAGGAAGCCTTGCTGAATGAGATAAGGTTCTATGACATCTTCAATAGTTTCTCTCTCTTCTCCAATAGCTGCCGCAACATTATCAAGCCCTACAGGCCCACCCATAAATTTATCTATAATGGCTTGGAGCAATTTTCGATCCATTAAGTCAAAACCTTGGTCATCAACTTCTAGCATATTTAATGCTTTTGCTGCAGTCTCTTGGCTGACTACACCTTGAGTTTTTACATCCGCATAGTCGCGAACTCGTCTTAACAAACGATTAGCTATTCTTGGTGTACCACGTGAACGTTTCGCCACTTCAAATGCACCTTCGGCATCAATAGAGAGGTTCAGAAAATAAGCTGAGCGTTTAACTATTTCAGTTAAATCTTTTGTATTATAAAATTCAAGACGTTGAACAATACCAAAACGGTCTCTAAGTGGTGAGGTTAATGCTCCTGCGCGGGTTGTAGCGCCAATCAAGGTAAATGCAGGTAAATCTAATTTTATTGAACGAGCAGCAGGCCCTTCACCAATCATAATATCAAGTTGGTAATCTTCCATTGCAGGATAAAGTATTTCTTCAACAACAGGGCTTAATCGATGAATTTCATCAATAAAGAGTACATCGTTTTCTTCTAAATTTGTTAGTAAAGCAGCTAAGTCTCCTGCTTTTTCAAGCACAGGACCTGAAGTTGTACGAATGTTCACACCCATTTCATTAGCGACAATATTCGCTAATGTCGTTTTTCCAAGACCTGGAGGACCAAAAATTAATAAATGATCTAAAGGTTCGTCTCTTTTTTTCGCTGCTGCAATAAAAATTTCCATTTGAATTTTTACATGATCTTGACCAGTATAGTCGGCTAATAGTTTAGGTCGAATAGCACGGTCAATGGTTTCTTCTTCTGGCTGTGCTGCAGGTTCAATCAGGCGATCAGCTTCTATCATTATTTTCTCTTTTGTTATTATACCAATCTCATTAAATTGATACTCACTTCTACTGGTTAAAATACTCCAAGGCGGCGTTGCCCTGATTTATTTTTCCTACGCACAACAAGATCACAAACTTAACGAAACTGGTATTACTTATTTAAGTAATATTAAAGCATTGCTTTTAGTGCGTCACGAATAAGATCTTCACTCGTTGATTCAGCTTTGAATACAACTCTTATTGCTTTGTCTGCTTGTTGCTGACTGTAACCTAAAGACACTAGGGCGTTAGTTGCATCACCCTTTGCATTGGTAACAAAAGTATTTTCATGATGAAGTTCAATGGGTAAAGTATCTGTTGCAGTTGATGCTGAAGTGGTTACTTGCCAATCTTTTAAACGGTCACGCATTTCAATTAAGAGGCGCTCAGCTGTTTTTTTACCTACACCAGGAATTTTTACTATGCTGGTTAAATCATCGTGTGAGACACAGCTAACAAATTGGTCTGCCGACATACTTGAAAGTATAGCCAAACCAAGTTTTGGTCCAACACCATTCACTTTAATGACAAGTCGAAATAACCTACGTTCAATTTTATTAGCAAAACCATAGAGTAATTGTGCATCTTCTCTAACAACAAAGTGCGTATAAATAATGGCTTGTTCGTTTAATTCAGGTAAGGCGTAAATACTTGTCATTGGCATGGTAACTTCATAGCCAATACCACCACATTCAATTAATACTTCAGGTGCTAATTTTTCTAATAATGTTCCACGCAATCGACCAATCACAGTTAAAACCTTCTATTGTTAAACTTCTCGCAACCATACCACTATATATTTATACAGTAAAGTGGCTTGTTTGGTTTATCTTAAGCGACCTCTTACAACTTTATTAACTTCTCCCGCCATTTTTTCGAGAGTGTCATGACTATGCGCATGACAAAGTGCAACAGCAAGTGCATCTGCCGCATCAGCTTGAGGCGTACCTGGGAGTTTTAAAATCGATTTCACCATATGCTGAACTTGACTTTTATCTGCTGCGCCGGTGCCAACAACGGATTGCTTTATTTGTCTTGCTGAATATTCAGCAACAGGTAAACCTTTATTGGTTGCTGCAACAATAGCAGCTCCACGTGCCTGACCTAACTTTAAAGCGCCGCCAGGGTTAACGCCCATAAAAACTTGTTCTATAGCGAACAGTTCTGGTGAAAACTGAAGGATCAACTCAGATATTCCTGCAAAAATAGTTTGTAAACGTAAACTAAAGTCGTCTTCTTCTTTGTTACCCGAATACGCTTTTATACAACCACTACCCAAATAGGTAAGTTTACGCCCTTCTTTTCTAATAACGCCGTATCCGGTAATACGTGAGCCGGGGTCAATACCTAAAATAATGGTCAAATGTGGATCTCTTGTTTAATTATATTTGTCAAAAACATGAATTGAAAAAAATATAGTAATCATGATTATGCTTTAAAGTCATAAATACTCCAATAAAAAAGCAGCTAAGAATAGCTGCTTTTTACGTAATAAAACTATCTAAGAACTATTCAGCAGAAGCTTCTTCATTCTTTTCAGCTTTTGGAAGACAAGCAATACCTAATTCAACTAACTGTGCAGGGTTTGCTTTGCCCGGTGCATTTGTTAATGGACAAGCGGCTGTTGTTGTCTTAGGGAAAGCCATAACTTCACGAATTGATGAAGCGCCAGTCATTAACATGACTAATCTATCTAAACCAAACGCTAGTCCTGCATGCGGTGGAGCACCATACTGAAGTGCTTCTAATAAGAAGCCAAATTTCTCTTGAGCTTCTTCATCACTAATACCTAAAATTCTAAATACTGCAGCCTGCATGTCTTGATTATGAATACGAACAGAACCACCGCCTAATTCACAGCCATTTAAAACCATGTCATAAGCATTAGAAAGAGCACCTACTGGGTTTGCTTCTAATTCTTGTGCTGTTAAATTTGTCGGAGCAGTAAATGGGTGATGGATTGCGTGCATATGTCCATCAACTTCTTCAAACATTGGGAAGTCAACAACCCACAATGGTTTCCATTCGCCTTCTAATAAATCTAAGTCTTCACCTAGTTTAAGTCGCAATGCGCCAAGAGATTCAGTAACCACATTATAATTATCAGCGCCGAAGAAAATAATATCGCCCGTTTTAGCATTCGTGCGCGTAAGTAAAGCTTTAATGGCATCTTCATTTAAAAACTTTAATACTGGCGATTGAATACCTTCAATTCCAGTTGCTAACGCGGCATCAGCATCATTAACTTTCAACCATGGCATACCTTTAGCACCGTAGATACCTACGTACTTAGTAAGTTCATCAATACCTTTACGTGAGAACTTCGAAGCTCCACCAGGTACGCAAATTACTGATACGCGGCCTTTTTCGTCATTCGCAGGTCCCGAAAATACTTTAAACTCAACATCTTTTACAATATCTGCAATATCTATTAATTCTAATGGATTACGTAAATCTGGCTTGTCTGAGCCAAATCGAGTCATCGCATCTAAATAGGTCATTCTTGGGAATGACCCTAAATCTACATTCATTAGCTCTTTGAATAAGTTGCTGATCATTTTTTCAGCAACATCCATTACTTGATCGCTGCTCATGAACGATGTTTCGATATCTATCTGAGTAAATTCAGGCTGGCGATCGGCACGTAAATCTTCATCACGAAAACATTTTACGATTTGATAATAACGTTCCATGCCAGACATCATGAGCAATTGTTTGAATAATTGAGGTGACTGTGGCAAAGCAAAAAATTGGCCTTTGTGCGTACGACTAGGTACTAAGTAATCACGTGCACCTTCTGGAGTTGCTGCCGTAAGTATTGGTGTTTCAATGTCTAAGAAACCTTGACCTTCTAATGACGATCGAACAGCTGATGTTACTTTTGCACGAAAGCGCATACGTTCAGTCATTTCGCTGCGACGTAAGTCTAAATAGCGATATTTTAAACGTTGCTCTTCTGAATTCTTTTGGTTTGAATCAAGCGGTAGCGGTGCAGATTTATTCAAAATATTAAGTTCTAAACCTAATATTTCAATCGCGCCTGTTTTCATGTCTTTATTGATTTGACCTTCAGGACGCGCTCGTACTTTACCTTTAATCTGAACACAAAATTCATTTCGTAATGTATTTGCTTTAGCAATGACTTCAGGTAAATCTGGGTCATAAACGACTTGAACCATACCTTCACGATCACGCAGATCTAAAAAGATCACAGCACCTAAGTCTCGACGACGGTTAACCCAGCCGCATAAAGTAATTTCTTTGCCAATGTGAGATTCGTTCACATCTCCACAATAAAGATCGCGCATGTATATTGTCCTGATAAGACTAACGAGCCAATGCAGATTTTAGCATGGCAATTTGTTAGGATAGAAAATTGCCGACATTATAAAGGAATATGCTGACAAAAAAAGGTTTAAGGGGGATAGTGACAATAAAATATTATAAAAAACTATTTACTCGTCACAAAACAACTTTATTTCATTAAAGAAGATCGTTAGTGTCAGAATTAAATACATAATGATTTTTACCATTTGCTTTCACTCTATACATTAACGTATCTGCAATTTTAAGAAGATCATTATCAGTTACCCCATCATCTGGATACATTGCAATACCTATGCTACAGCCTATATATACGCGTTCAGCAGAAAGTTGAAAAGGTTGTTGCATGAGTTTTAATACTTTATCAGCAATATAAGCCGCTTCACTTTTGTTATGTAACCCTGTTAATAATAAAACAAATTCATCACCACCAAAACGTACAACGGTATCAGACTGTCTAACGCAACTTTTCAATTTTTCAGCCACTTGCACTAACAATTCATCACCAACATCATGCCCGTGGGTATCATTAATTGTTTTAAATCCATCAAGATCTATAAACAATACGGCTATTTGCAACTGCTGACGTTGATGGAAACTGATTGCTGTATTAATTCTGTCTTTAAGTAGCACTCTATTCGCTAAGCCGGTTAATTCATCATGAGTAGCCATATGCTTCATTTTTTCTTCTAGAAGCTTCCGCGTTTTTATTTCAGTATATAATCGTCGATTCCACATTATTATGGCAATAATGACAATAAGAATAATCACGCCAATTTGCGCGGAAATACGCATAACAACATCTTTATCAAACCCAGTTTCAATGTTTATATCAAACCAACGGTCATAGATTTGTTGCTTTTCACTTTCCGGAATAGCTAATAGGGTTTTGTTTATAATAGTTTGTAATTCATGCCAATCAGGCCTGATAGCAAAATGACTGCTATCACTTTTAAGCTCTTCTATGATTGATATATCTAAAACAGTTAAACTTTCTCGTTTCATCAACTCAGAAGCCGTAGCAATATTCGAAATAAAACCGTCAACTTTACCTTGCTGAACAGCCATTAAGCCCATATTGTGATGTTCAACTAAATGAATCGATATTTCGGGGTGATTTTTTCTAATACTTGAAGTCAAATAATAGCCTTTAATGACCGCTAATTTTTTTCCATAAAAGCTGGTTAGATCTAGTTGTGTCCCTAACTGACGCTTATGAATAATTACCCAAGGCATCGTCCAATAAGCTTGAGTGAACAGTACATTTTTCTTACGCTCTTCAGTAACAGATATACTTGCCAACATATCAATTTCCCGATCGAGTATCCCTTGATATAGTTCGCTCCAACTATCAAAAAACTTATATTCAAACGATAAACCTGAACGATCTGATATCAATTTAAGTACAGCTGGATTTATGCCTTCCACTTCACCTTGAGCATTAACAAATTCCATTGGCATCCAACGTTTGACTAACCCAACATTAATTTTTTCATGTGTATCTAGCCATATTTGTTCAGATGATGACAAAGACACTTTCTCTGCTGAGCGAATAAAGTATCCATCGTTTTTATTAATTAACCAATTTTTCTCTAATGCAATACGTTGCTCAATAGGAATATTGTCAAAGCCTTCTTTAATGATCTCAATAAGTCTATCGTTGCCTTTATGTACTAACGAATAAACGGGTGTAGGGAAATTAATATTTTTTAGTTGATAAAATGAAGATTGCAAGTTGCTTTGTATTAAACGTGCATTAAGGTATTCCTGAGCGCTTACCATCGCATCAATATCTCCAAGCTCAGCACTATGAAGTAATTCATTAGCCGTTTGATAAACCAAAACGTTTACATTAGGGAAAGTATCAGCTAACACTTTTTCATACGTTGTACCCGCTAAAACACCTACTTTTTTCCCCTTCAAATCTTTCATTGAATATACATTATCTATTCTACTAGAAACAAATACTCCCGCATCAACACCATAAATTTGAGACGCAACTTCTAATTGATTATCAAAACTGTCCGCAGAATATCCAATATGAATATCTACATCACCCTTTTTTAACATAGCCAGGTTGTGTGTTGATGACTGTGGAATAAACTCAATTTCGATGCCACTTTCTTTCGCCCACAAGCGCCACAAATCTATGAATAGTCCTTGGGGCTGTCCTGTTGGTGAAATTGCCATATAAGGCGGTGCATCAGTTAAAAAGCTTAGTAATAAGGTTTCACTTTTTTTATCACGTCCTAACCATTTTTTTTCAATTGTTGATTTTTCTTCCTCTGTAATTTTATCAAAACCTTGAACAATAAACTGTTTCAATGCTGTGTTTTCTAAAGAAGTTGCAGCAACATACTCTCCTTGATGAAAGCCAATTCTTTTGTAAGGAGGATAATGCTTATATAACTCCATGTACCCAGGGAAGAATTTAGATGGCTTTTCGAGTCCCGTATAAATAACAATTTCATTATTTAATGCTGCTTGATACAAGTCATGACGGTTATGATATAAACGTAATTTAAGGTTAGGATATTTTAAGGCAACAATAGCCGCGTGACTTGATCCTCTTACAGAGCCAATAATATAAGGTGACAATTGGCTAATCTCAGTTAAGTTAGCAAAATCTCTGTGAATATAAAAATGAAAGTCATGCGAGAAGAATGATGGTGTAAAAGCAAATCTTTTGCTTCGTTCAACTGTTTTTGTCATGCCTCCATGTATATCAACTTCCCCTGACTCAACTTGTGATAAAGTAGATAGCCAATCAGACGGTTTAAATTCAATTTCAATACCTTGCCTTTCTGCCCAAAGCCGCCATAGGTCTGGCATCAAACCATCAGCTTTCCCGTCATCATTGAGATACATGTAAGGATAAGTAGTTTTATTGATAGCTATGGTTATTGGCTGATTAGTTGGTTGAAAAGGTTCGTCATTTGCTTGAACGGGTATAACGAAAAAAATCGCCAATATAGCTAAACAACGAAAAAAGTAATCGTGTGACAACAGCAATTCCTTAGTGGTATAAATATATTGACGAAATAACAATAATTATAGACCTTATTCGCATAAAGTTTCAGGTAAACTTTAGCCTTTAACCACTAAAGTTTACCAATTAGTACCCCATCACAATCAATTTAAGCTAAAATATGCGAAAATTGATATTTAATAAAGACACAAGTTCAACGTAATGAAACCATCAGAACCCGATTTAATTTTTTCCACAAAACAAAATCAGATTAAAGATTTTACTTTTGACGCTCAAGTTGTCGAAGTTTTTCCTGATATGATTTCCCGCTCTGTGCCTGGCTACAATACGATTATCGATACGGTAGGACGTTTGAGTCAACGCTTTGTTACTGATAATACTAATGTGTATGATTTAGGTTGTTCGCTTGGCGCAGCTACATTGGCCATGCGTAAAGCAATAAAAGCAAAAAATTGCAAAATAATAGGTATAGATAACTCATCAGCAATGGTTGAACGTTGTAAAATGCACGTTAAAGCATTCAAAGGTGAAACGCCGGTAGAAATAATTGAAGGTAATATATTAGACATTGAGATTGAGAACGCTTCAATGGTTGTGCTTAACTTTACTCTACAGTTTATTGATCCTGAAACACGCTCTTTATTAATCAAAAAAATTGCTGATGGTTTAAACCCTGGTGGCTTATTACTACTGTCAGAAAAGATATCAGCTGATGACGATGTTTGTAATGATCTCCTGGTGGACTTACATCTCGATTTTAAAAGAGCCAACGGTTACAGCGAACTTGAAATAGCTCAAAAACGAACTGCAATTGAAAAGGTAATGCTTATTGACAGCTTACCCGAACATATTGAGCGTTTAGAAAATGCTGGTTTCAATCATCAAACGCCATGGTTTCAGTGTTTTAATTTTTTCTCTCTCATCGCTATTAAGTAATTCATACATGTCATTCAATAAATTTTATCAAGAAATCGCCCAGAACCGTTTGAGTCATTGGCTAAACACTTTGCCCGCACAACTTACCGAGTGGAAAAAAGAACATTTACACGGTGAATTTGCGCAATGGCAAAAAACGTTAGCCGCTTTGCCCAAAACAACACCATCAATCATTAATATCAGTGATGGAGTTACTGTCGGTGTAAAAGAAGATATAAATGAAGGCGAATTTAAACGCTTAGAAAATTTATTGAAAAAATTCAAACCTTGGCGAAAAGGTCCATATCATATTCACGGTTTGCATATAGATACAGAATGGCGTTCAGACTTTAAATGGGAGCGACTTCAAGAGCATATCAGTCCGTTAAAAAACAAATATGTTTTAGATATTGGTTGTGGTAGCGGTTATCATTTGTGGCGTATGCGTGGTGAAGGGGCTAAATTTGTTGTGGGCATAGATCCTACACAACTATTTTTCACCCAGTTTAATGCCATACAGCACTTTGTGAACGATCCTAAAGTTAATTTATTGCCTTTAGGTGTTGAGCAACTTCCTGAATTGAAAGCTTTCGATACGGTTTTTGCTATGGGTGTTTTATATCACCGGCGTTCTCCTATAGATTTTATTTATCAATTAAAATCACAATTGGTAAAAGGTGGGGAGTTAGTTTTAGAAACGTTGGTCGTTGATGGCGATGAAAATACGGTTTTAGTGCCTGGCGAGCGGTACGCTAAAATGCGTAACGTTTGGTTTTTACCAAGTTGTGAAGCAATGTGTGCTTGGCTTTCTCGCTGTGGGTTCAAGAATATACGTGTGGTTAATACTGATATTACTGCACTTGATGAGCAACGTAAAACAGATTGGATAGATACTGAATCACTTGCTGATTTTCTTGATCCCAACGATAACAGTAAAACGATAGAAGGCTATCCTGCACCTAAACGCGCAATTTTCATTGCTAATAGTTAACTAAGGCTTTACCAAGTAAATTACTTAAGGTATTTATCCATAATTAATTGATAAGTACCTTCTTGTTTAATCAATTTAATCCCTTCGTCAAATAACACTTTGTTTTCTTCCGTTTTAAAGGCCGCAGCATAAGGCCGTTCATTAAAAATGTAATGAACGCTGAACGGATGAGAATAACGTCCTTTGCTATGCGTTCTAATAAAGTATTTAAAAATATTAATATCAAGAATAATAACTTCTGTTCGGCGTGAAAATAACATCTCAATTTGCTGTACTTGATCTGCTATTTCTCTATAGTCCATTGAATACATAATTGACTTAAGGTATTCATCGCCTAAATATATTTTAGCATTTTGAAAGGCTAAAATACTTTTCCCTGATAACGACTTTATATCATCAATCTCGAATTTATTTTCACGCAAACTTACTGCGACATTTTGATAGATAATATAGGGCGCTGAAACAAAAGCTTTAGGGTGTTGATAATCAGGAAGTACCGTAATGATACCATCGGCATTTAAGCGATGAAAACTGGTTCTTGAGCGACCAAAGGGAACATGAATAAATGTCACCTCTTTATTATGTTTACCAAAAGCTGAATGAAAAATTTCTAGCTCAATGCCACTGTTATTATCTTCAATAATAAAAGGAGGTTTCGATAAACCTGCAATAATTTCAAGTTTAACAGTGTTATCAATCTGAACGTTATTTTCAGCAAAACTTATAGGATTGAAAAATAACAGACTAAGTATCAATAATATTTTCATTGAATAAATTAACAATTCTCATAAATCCTTTAAAGAGAAACACTTGCATTCATAAATAAAAACTAGGTAAGGTGTAGGCACAACAACTGATAAATTTTATCTCATACCCATAATAATTAAAGCACAATATCATGATATGTAAAATCAGTTAAGATAATTCAATTGTAAAGGAATGTACTGTATATGAACGAACTTTGGTCACAGCGCAAATTAGCCAGTGCGACAAAACGTCAACATGACCATCGCAGTCCTTTTCAACGTGACCGTGGTCGTATATTACATTCGGCAGCCTTTCGTAGATTACAATCAAAAACTCAAGTAATGGGGAGTGGGCAAAGTGATTTCTATCGCACTCGGCTTACGCACTCTTTAGAGGCTGCACAAATTGGTTCAGGTATAAGTGCTCAATTAAGATATAAACACCCACAGTTATGTGCTGAACTTTTCCCAGATGACGAAACTCTAATTGAATCTATTTGTTTGGCACACGACATTGGTCATCCCCCTTTCGGTCATGGTGGTGAAATTGCTCTAAATTTTATGATGCGTAACCACGGAGGTTTTGAAGGAAATGGACAAACATTTCGTATTGTTTCTCGTCTTGAACCCTTCAGTGAATTTTATGGTATGAATTTATCCCGAAGAACATTATTAGGATTAATAAAATACCCACAAACATTAGCAAATTTAACCCAGCTACCTTTACCTGAAGTTCCACAAAGTTTTAGACAATTAAAAGCTGGAGATTGGCATCCAGCTAAAGGGTTGTATAGTGACGATGCAGAAATGTTCGATTGGGTATTATCGCCATTATCTTCTGCTGACCGCGAGCTTTTTCAATCAACAAAAAACATTAGCAGTAAACATAATAAAACGCTTTTTAAATCGCTCGACTGCTCTCTGATGGAATTAGCTGACGATATCGCTTACGGTATTCACGATTTAGAAGATGCTATTGTTACGGGTATAGTTAACCAACAAGATTTTGATAACGAAGTTATTACTAAACTTAAAGAAATAGATGAACCATGGATCAAAGAATATTGCGAAACGTTATCTGCTAAATTATTTAACGATCAACACTATATTCAAAAAGAAGCGATTGGAGCACTCGTCAATTTCTTAATTACTGAAATTTATTTGAGTGACTTAAACGCAAATAAAGTAAATGAAAATATGGAAATAAACTTTACAGAACCCTTGTTACGTTATAACGCCAAGTTGCCGGAAAATGCTGGAAAAGCTTTACAAATATTCAAAGACTTTGTTTTTTCGTTTGTTATCAAACAAACGAGTATCCAACAACTTGAATATAGAGGACAACAAATTGTTATGGAACTGTTTGAAGCACTCGCAAGCGATCCAACTCGTTTACTCCCAAAACACGCAGCACAGCGTTGGGCTTATGCAAAAAATAATGACTTAAACGAGTACAGAGTAATCGCTGATTATGTATCTGGCATGACGGATGACTATGCCACCCAACTTTACCAAACCCTTTTTCTACCAAGTGGGTCATCTCCAATGAATGAGAGATAACACCGGACATATAACTGGCTGCAATATATCTATACTTGATGACATTCAAACAATATTCATACCTAACGATTATTAAGACTTGAGAGCAAGAATAAAGGAACAGGCTTACCCTTTTTGGTATAAAGCACAAACAGCACCAGAAGGATCTTTAACGACAACATATTTGTCTTTTCCCGCTTCTTTTAATTGAGTCAGTAATTCTCCGCCCAATGTAATGACGCTTTCAATTGAGTCAGTAATATCGCTCACTAAAAAATAAGGTAACCATGCTGCAGGCATATCGGCATTTACCCCTTGAGAATGACATATACCACTTACGGCTTCACCAGTCTCAGGTAATTTCATTGCATAATCGCTATGATCTCCCATTGGCATTTCTTCAACTTCCCAACCAATGACTTTTTGATAAAAATCTTTTACGTCGCTCGCATTTTCAACGGTTAAATCTATCCAGGCCATTTCGCCTATTTTGTCACTCATTTTAACTCTCCTCAGATCCAATGATTTTAGGGTTTCTAGGGTAATATTTTTCAGGTAAGACGCTGATATGTTCAAAAAAACGGGTGTCTTTATAAGGTAGCTTCATAAAGCCTGAAATCCCCTGCCCCTTAATAGTAGGTAATAATTCAATAATTTCCGCTAAACATTGTGCAAATTCTGTTTTTTTATCGTGATTGAGTAACATCAAATAACTATGGATTTTTAAATGTGTTGGTAGCACTTCAAAAATGATACACCCTGTATGGTGAATCGAATTCAGACGATACAAAACTGTCATAATTTCTTCGGGTAAATACAAGTACTCATCTGGATCTTTACCATCTTCAAAGTAAGAATGTAAACGGGTTATATCATCAACTTCTTCAATATCACTTATTTCAAAGGAAAAAGTTTGTCCAAGTTCTGCAATAAAATTGTGTTCACTACTCTCTCTTTCTACGTGCAAAGTGTTTCTCGCATTAAACAAACAACTCTTAAACATGCCAACACGATGAATGCCTTGCGCGAGGTGAATCATATTATTTACTGCACTTTGAAAAGAAACTTTTAAACTTGGGTCAAACAAAGATAAATTTGAATCGATATAAACACCATCTGCTTGCCATCGAATAGCTAAACCGCCAACGACAGGAAAGTTCCCTAAGCGCCCAACCGCTGCGATAAATGCTTTTTCAGTATCCCCCATGCCCATTAAAAAGTTTTTATAATATTTTTCTAATTGCGCATCGTCGATTTCGTTTAATTCATCACTCTCTGTAGATTCTCTTAAGAACGATTTTCTCGAACCATAAACTACCGTATCTATAACAGCATCAGTTTTTGGCTTTAACCAAACAGGAATTAAAGGTTGTGTAATTAATGATGTGGGGGTTTTAGCCATCACCATTTTTTTTAAATAAGGTAATTGCTTGAAAAAATAATCACCTGCATGATTGCGTGATTTGATGTTATCACTGAGCATGGCTTCAATAATTTTTGCCAACATTATAGGTAAACCCAGTGAAAGTGGAGAAATAACTTGATGGCCATATCGACAAGACTGTCCCGATGCTATTGCATAAATTGTTGCAGCTAAGCCCTGCTCGTCAAAACGAGGTGATGACATTGCCCCACTTATTTGGTCTTGACCAATAAAATAGACGTCACCCAAACGGGCATTGGTATTTTGTAAATCACTACTCATTAAATCCATTATACTATTTGCGGTGTTTTGCCCCGTAGTATCTAGCTGTGCGACGACAGCTGAGCCCCAATCGATTAAATAAACTCGGCCTGTTTTTTCGTTATACACAACATTAGACGGTTTTATATCACCATGTACATATGGCTTGCCTTTCTCATGTTGGCTTGAGTCTCTAAGATATAAAAGTATATCAGCAAGCTGAATCGCTATATTCACTACAAGTTCAGGGGCTAACGGACCATATTGGTGTGAATACTGTTCTAAATCGATGCCAGGAGCACGTTGCATGTGCAAAATTGACTGTCGCTTTATTTTATAATATTGAATAACTTTTGGAATTTGACTATGTGATAATTCACCTTGAATTTCAGCTTCTTCCGATAACCGGTCTTGAACGTGCTGTGGTAAGTTCATACGCGAAAATTTAAAAACGAACTCATTACCTAAATCGTCATCTCCATTAAAAACAAAACCATACGCACCTTTTCCTAACAGTGCGATATTTTTGTAACCTAATAAACTTAGTTGCTGCTGACATAATTCAACCCAAACCTTAAGCTTGGTAGCGTCTTTCGTGTTCAATAAGTAAACCGACTGCTCTTCGGCAATATAAAAATGTTGAAGTTTATTTTCGTGCACTTAATTTCCTAACGATGATGTTCCATTAAAAAGTATATAGATAAAGTCGCTTGATGTTAACTCAAAGCTAAACCTTAAATCCTATGGTTTGAAAGATATGATTATTCCTTACAATCTGGTTTTATTCAGGTAATATCATCAAAAAAAAGAATAAAGGGACTTATATGAATTTAGTAAAAGCAGTTGCATTAGTGATCGTTGGAGCAATACTTGGTTATAGCTTTTCGTTGACTGTAAAAGTAAACAATGACGATCGTTTTATTTGTGATGATGTCATCATAGAAAATACTGCTTTACCCAATAAAATTTCCGACTTTAACGTTCAATCAAATACCAACGATAAAGAAGTCACTTTACAGATTGATTGCCCTGCAGTAACCAGTAATTTAAAAGCAATTGTTGCTGATGATGACGTACAAACTCAAGAATATCTTGATTTGGTAGATGACTATCAAGTTCTAGAACGAAAGTATGCCAAGTCGAGAAGTAAAATTTCATCATTAAATCATCAATTAAATGAACTGGACGGGAGTGAAACAACTGATGAAGAAATGGAAGATCTTGCCCCCGAACCCTTTAAGTCTTTTCTAAGCTCATTTCGAGGAAAAACGAGAAATGATATCTACGACTTTCATAAACAAGATGATGATTTAGATTGGGGCTACAACACACAAAATTATATTTCTGACTTCATTCAAACACATTATAATGGATCGAGTGTTGAGCTAATATCCGTGATTTGTAAACAACCTTATTGTGAAATTTTAGTGATCGAAAAAGAAGAAGACGCGTGGAAAAATATTATGAAAGAGATAAGACAGCAGCCGTGGTGGAAATTTTCATCAACCACCTCATCATCAAATAATATGTCTACTTACATTTTTCTCTCTATGTAATTATGTGTCAAATACAAAAAAACCTGCATCAGCAGGTTTTTTAATATCAACAAAAAAGAGAGTTAAGACATATGCATCAACATATTACTTGGCTCTTCTAAGAATGATTTCCACAAGTTACAAAAGCGAGCAATAGAACCACCATCAATAATACGATGATCGCCAGACCAACTAACTTGCATAATATAACGGGCTTCAACTTCACCCTTGTCATTAAAGCGTGGTAATTTTTGTAATTTACCTAATGCAACAATAGCTGATTCAGGGTTGTTAATAATAGGCGTGGCTATCGTTCCGCCAATAGCACCTATATTTGAAATAGTGATAGTACCACCTTTCAAATCTTCCGCAGCAACACGACCAGAACGCGCAGAATCTGTTAAACGCATAATATCTTTAGCTACATCAACAATCGATTTATTCTGCACTTGCTTAACATTGGGTACGAGTAAACCAACTTTAGAGTCAACCGCCATACCGATGTTATGATCGTCAAAATAGGTGATTTCAGTACAATCATCATTAACTTGTGTATTCACAATCGGAAATTCTTTTAACGCTAAAGAAATCGATTTCATAAAAAACGGCATCATGGTTAATTTGATATCTTGCTTCGCATAAGCTTCTTTCATACCGCTTCGCAAAGCCATCAAGTTTGTCATGTCTATTTCTTCACAATAAGTAAAGTGAGGAATAGTAGACACGGAACGAACCATAGCTTTAGCCATAACCGCTTTGATACCACGAATAGCTTCAACACGTTTACCACCTGTTTGAACAGCAGTAACTTGAGTGATTTGTTCCGTAGATGCAACAGGTGCGTTGTTAAAAGAAACTACATCTTCTTTAAAAACACGACCTTTTTTGCCACTGCCTGGTATCTCATGAATATTTACATTTAATTCGCGAGCTACTCGTCGAACGGCTGGGCTAGCAACAGCTTTAGCGTTGATAACCTTCTGTGCAACATTTGCTGGATTAGCTGCAGTTGCTTTTTGAGCAACTGCAGATGTAGCAGCAACAGCAGGTTTTTCAACAACGGCAGCAACTTGAGTACCATTATCAGAAAGCTTTTCTATTTCAAATAAAGGTTCATGAACTTTAGCAATTTCACCTTTAGCATAATAAAGCTTAGTAACCGTACCATTATGCATCGCAGGAATTTGAACAAGTGCTTTGTCAGTCATTACATCAGCAATAGGTTGGTCTTCGACAATTGTATCACCTTCTTTAACTAACCATTCTACTAATTCACATTCAACAATACCTTCACCTATATCTGGTAAAATAAAGTCTTCACGCTCTAATGAAGGTGCTGTATTGGCAGAAAGCACTACTGAACTTTCAACTGCTGAAACAGTACTTTGAACTTCAGCGGCTGGAGCTACTTGCTCTGTTGAAGGTTCTTGATCAGTTGTCATACAAAAAAGTGGTTGATGTACTTTTGCAATATCGCCCTGAGCGTAATAAAGCTTAGTAACTGTACCATTATGCATAGCTGGAATTTGTACAAGTGCTTTATCTGTCATCACATCAGCAATTGGCTGATCTTCAACAATAACGTCACCTTCTTTAACTAGCCATTCAACTAGTTCACATTCAACAATACCTTCACCAATATCTGGTAGAATAAAATCAATACTCATGACAAAAACCTTAGTAATTTATGCTGTGTTTAATGGCTTCATACACTTTTAAGTGGTCGGCAACATATTCTTTTTCTAACGATAATGGGTAAGGTGTATCCATACCACATACGCGAGCAATCGGGGATTCAAGATGTAAAAAACACTCTTTTTGAATCGTTGCCGCTATTTCACTGGCAAAACCCGCCGTTAATGGCGCTTCTTGACTAACAATTAAACGACCCGTTTTTGTAACCGAGTTAACAACAGTTTCAATATCCCATGGCAAGATTGTACGCAAATCAATAATTTCACATGAAATGCCATCTGCAGAAGCCATTTCAGCTGCTTTTTCAATAATTTCCATTTGTGCGCCCCACGCTAATAACGTGATATCGCTTCCCGGAGTAACAACTTCAGCTTTACCTAATGGTAACTGATAATCTTCTGTTGGAACTTCACCAACTGATGCACGATATAAACGCTTTGGTTCAAAAAATATAACCGGGTTTTTATCGCGAATAGACGCTAACAACAAACCTTTTGCTTGGTAAGGGTTACGAGGCACAACAACCTTCAAACCGGGTGTATGTGCAAAATAGGCTTCAGGCGATTGGCTGTGATATAAACCACCGGCAATCCCACCACCGTATGGTGTACGAATTGTTAAGTTACCTACATCGAATTCATTACCACTGCGGTAGCGAAATTTAGCTGATTCGTTAACAATTTGATCAAATGCTGGAAAAATATAATCCGCAAATTGAATCTCAGCGATAGGAACACTCCCCTGGGCAGCTAAACCATTGGCAAAACCAATGACACCTTGCTCAACTAAAGGAGTATTAAAACAACGTGATTTACCAAATTTTTCTTGTAAACCACTCGTTGCTCGAAAAACGCCACCAAAATGGCCAACATCTTCACCAAAACATACTGCACGATCGTTTTCTAACATTGCAATTTCAAGTGCATTATTGATTGCATGTAATAAGTTCATTTGTGCCATTATTTTATTCTCCCAGCAGTAAATGGGTAAGCTTCTGGGTACTTTTTAATATGTACTTTCAGTTCTTCAAGTTGAGCTTTTAATAACGTTGGTGGCTCGTCGTAAACATCAGTGATCAAATCTTCCACTGGTGGTTTATCAATTTTTTCGGCAACCTTAACTGCTGCTAATATTTCTTCACGTAACTTATCGAACAAAACTGTTTCTTGTGCTTCATCCCACCAGTTATTTGCTAACATCCAATTTTTCATGCGAAGAATTGGATCATGCGCTTGCCATTTAGCTTCTTCTTCACGGGTACGATATCCTGAAGGATCGTCTGATGTTGAGTGAGCACCTAAACGGTAAGACATTGCTTCAATAAGTACGGGTTTATTTTCTTCTAAAGCATATTTACGTGCGTCTTGGGTGGCTTTTAATACCGCTAAAATATCGTTACCGTCTATACGGATAGTTTTGATACCGTAACCAACACCGCGTGGTGCAATACCGTTGCCTGCATACTGTTCGTCTGCTGGTGTTGATATTGCGTAGCCATTATTACGACAGAAAAAGATGACAGGTGCATTATGCACCGCTGCCATGTTTAAGCCAGCATGGAAATCGCCTTCTGATGCAGCGCCTTCACCAAAATAACAAATGGTTACTGCATCAAGCCCTTGAAGCTTCTGACCGTAAGCATAGCCTGTCGCTTGAGGTATTTGAGTCGCTAGCGGAGAAGAAATAGTCATGTAATTCAATTCACGACTTCCATAATGAATTGGCATTTGACGACCTTTGCCTAAATCTTTTTCATTACTGAACATCTGGTTCATGAAATTTTCAAGTGAGAACCCACGGTACATTAATGCACCTTGCTCACGATATTGCGCCATGATCATGTCTTGAGGTTTTAAACCTGCAGCGCCACCAACACTTGCGGCTTCTTCGCCTAGTGCAGTCATATAAAAGCTTAAACGACCTTGGCGTTGAGATGCCACCATTCTCTCATCGAGTACACGGTGAAACGCTAACGTTTTATAAATTTTTGTTGCAGATTCCTGATCTATTTCAGGAAGCTCAGCACCGTCATAAACGCTACCGTCTTGTTTTAATAGTTTGAGGATGGGAATTTCAACTGAATGACCATCAATAAAAGCGGGTTGATGTACGACCGGGCTTTCTTTATATACGTCAGAGTTCATAGCCTTCTCTTCTTGTCTTAGGGAATGTGTTCATTGCAGGGTGCGTTATACCCATTATTATTTAAGTGTACTTAGTTTTAGTACTTATTGGGTTTTGTACAATGAGCGGTTGTAAATAATCGGACGTACTTTACCTTTACGTAAACTGAAACACAAGTTATGTGAGCCAACTAAACTTTTGGGTATACTGCAATATCATCAATATGCCCATAAAAGTTTACAACATTACTTTCATTATTCGATAGTCGTTGGGATAACGGTTAATAGTGCTCTCTGTCCTACAGCTACATTAGCATTAGGGAATATTATCGCCTCCCCTTCTACATCCGTTTTGATCTCTTTATCATCATCTAAAGCGAGTACCGTACCTTTAGGAAAATCTGTAAAGTTTTCAACATCATCAGAGAAATTTAAAGAAAAATTTTCACCTTGACGATTAATGGTTTGATAGATTTCGTAAATACTAAAGTCATTTTCATCATAGTTTTTTAGACATAAATCTTGACCCGAAATCAATCGAGTCAGTGTGTCTTTAACTTTAGAAAATTTAGCCATATCATTTTCACCAAAAGGCATCACTTTTCCTAATTCAACAGTAAAAGCATCGGCGTTAAATTCATTTGATGAAAAATAACTAAAAGTAGTTGTTGGTGAATGTGAAAGTAAAATGGTGTTAACACCACAGGCATGCATAAATTGTAGCTGTGATTTTTTCCATGGTTTACCGTGTCTAAACGGATAAACAGCAAATTTATCATTTTTAGAACCGCGGATTGCTGTATGTAAATCGTAATGACAGCGCTCACGTTCATTTTCTAAATTTAAGGCTTGGCCTTGTTCAAAGAAATCACGAACAGTATTTTCAAGTAATAGGGCACGATGACGTTCTTTATTGATTAATCCTTCACCGTTACCTTGATCTTTAGAGTGCCCACCAGAAAATAGACGGTTCATGTTCTCTTCAATAAAGCGCTCTGAAATATTAATGGAAGCAGGATTACCAAAAATAAATAAAACACGTTCACTACAAGTAAGTTCACCTAAAATAAGTTTCTGAATGAGTTCGGCACAAATTTCAATTGGTGCAGTTTCATTACCATGTACGGCACTTGAAAGCACAATATCTTTGTTGGATTTTTTTAGTTCCGTCGGCTCAAATACGATTAAACCGGTATCAAGTACAGTGACTTTCGTGAGGCTTTTATTCGTTTGATGCTGAACTTGAAAGGAAAAACTTCCCGCTATTGACCATTCATTATCGCGAGTTAAGGCAAGAAAATCACCCGTTGATTGTAATGTTTGTTGTTGTTTTTGTACTGTTGATTGTAATTTATCCAAACCACTTTCACTGAGTCATAAAAAATTACTCTATATTGTACAAAAAAATAGAGATTATTGCTCGGATTGATAGTAATTAAAGTAAATATTACATTTGCAGCACACTAATTTGTAACAACACTAGAAATTAAACACTAGGGGCACATAATAAATATGGAAATAAAAGGCTAAACCGTCTGAATTTGATTTTTTCCAGACAGCTTAGCTTGTATTAATGCGTCTTCAACTGCATGTAAAATGTCTTCAGGTTTTTGACCTTCTTGCCACATTGAAACACCAATGCTGCACGTTAAAGATAAGGTTGATGGCAATATATTGCCGGTAATACTTTGTTGTACTCTACTTGCGACATCAAATGGTAAGGTACTTATAGAAGTGGGAAGTAAAACAATAAAATTATCATCTAGCCAACGATATAAATAGGCTTTATCAGGTAAGCTGTTTGATATCATTTGCGCAGTTGAAATCAAAACTTCATCGCCAATAGCTTCTCCATAAAGGTCATTGACGGATTTAAAGTCATCTAAATCTATTTGAAATACACTAAATATTTTATTGGCTTTTTGTGCATTAGTGCACCATGAAATTAACTTTATTTGCCCGGCTCTTCGGTTAGGTAAATTTGTTAAAGGATCAATAAGAGAAAGGTGTTCTAAAGTTTGGGCCATCTGGCCTAACTCATAAATACGGCGGTAAGAAAATACTAATAGACTCAAAGCGACTGTTATACCAAGGGGTATTAGTTCATCAAGCTCAAAATATTCATGTTGTCTGGAAAAATGATAAATAACTTCCAAAACATCATAATTTAGGAAAATAACAAACATAAATAAATTTATAACAGTGATAAGAATCAGATCCTTAATCACTGTTGGTTTATGAAAGTATTGTTTATGAGGCATAATTAAAACTTATATTATTGTTATTATATTTTAATTTCTGACAATGTTTACATGAATAAATTCATTAACTTTTAAAAAATCAGACTATAAACCTGCTTTAACAAAAGCTGCACCGACTAAAACTTGTGCTTCAGTAATAATGAATTGTAAGTGTTTTTGATCTATAAAGCTTTCGGCATAAATCTTATAAATGTCTTCCGTACCCGATGGACGAGCAGCAAACCAGCCATTATCCGTTGTGACTTTCACACCGCCAATAGCAGCATTATTACCAGGAGCATGTGATAAAACTTGATTAATTTTCTCACCAGCAAGCGTTTCACTTGTTATGTCGACAGCACTTAATGAAGTCAGCACTTTTTTCTGATCAAAACTAGCAACCGCTTCAACACGTCCGTAGCAAGGTTCACCTAATTTTTCTGCAAGTTCTTGATATATTTGATATGGGTCCTTACCTGTAACAGCAATAATTTCAGCAGCCAGTAACGCTAAAATAAAACCATCTTTATCTGTCGTCCAACAGCTACCATCACGAGCAAGAAAAGATGCTCCCGCACTTTCCTCTCCACCAAAGGCATATGAAGAATCACTTAAACCATCAACAAACCATTTAAAACCAACAGGTACTTCTGATAAAGGACGATCAATTAATTTTGCAACACGGTCTATCAGTGAACTAGAGACTAAAGTTTTACCTATTTTACTCGTTTTAGGCCAATCACGATGTGTCATCAAATAATAAATAGAAACAGCTAAGTAATGATTAGGGTTCATCAATCCGCCTGATTTTGTCACAATGCCGTGACGGTCAAAGTCAGGGTCATTCCCTACAGCAACATCAAATTTATCTTTTAAGGCGATAAGCCCAGCCATTGCATAAGGTGATGAACAATCCATACGGATCTTTCCATCTTTATCTAATGGCATAAAAGCAAAACTGGCATCAACAACTGGATTTACAATTTCGAGATTCAAACCATATTTTTTAGCAATAACCGGCCAGTAATGAATGCCTGAACCACCCAATGGGTCAACACCTATTTTAACGCCGGCTTTCGCAATAGCTTCCATATCAACAACTTGTTCAAGTTCGTTAACGTAAAAAGTTATAAAGTCTTGTTTTGATAATAATGACGACAGACAAGCTTGTTGATAATCAACTTGTTTAACATTAATCAAATGCTCTGCAATTAAATCATTTGCACGTTGTTCAATCTTTTTCGTGATACCGCCTTCTGCCGGTCCACCATGGGGCGGATTATATTTAATACCACCATCTGTTGGAGGATTATGAGAAGGGGTAATAATTAAACCATCTGCCTGATTGTCTTTATTTTCCGGCAATTTGTTATGAGCAATGATCAATCGTGAAATTACAGGTGTAGGGGTAAAACCATCATCATCTTGAATAACAACAGGAATATCATTAGCAATTAAAACGGATAGAGCGTTTGCAAAAGCAGGCTCTGAAAGTGCATGCGTATCTTTGCCTAAAAACAATGGGCCTTTTAAGCCTTGTTCAGTACGATGTTCAGCCACAGCTTGGCAAATAGCAATAATATGTTGTTCATTAAAGCTTGTTTTACTCGCATTGCCTCTATGACCTGAAGTTCCAAACGTTACTCGTTGTTCAAGAATAGAAACATCGGGCATTAAAAGAAAATAATCACTGACTAATTTACCAATATTGATACGGTCTTCTGGTCTAACTGGTTTTCCTGCATGCGCATGAACAGTCATGATATTCCCTATTATTTTATTAAAGTGGTTGTCTAAAAAGTTTAAATATAACTTATAAAAGATCTCTGATGTTTTCAGCATCTTCGTTAGTGTAACCTAATGTTAAAGATACTTTTGTTAACATCATTTTTTTACGTGTCGTATTTGAATTGGTCATTACCCAAAACGGGCTATCTGGAATTTGCAATGGCTTGGTGCTACTTCCGCTAGCAGAAAGTTCATCTTTACTTTTAGCGAAATATAAACGGTCTCGACCTCTAATTTCAGATACAACTGAAAAACTTTTACTATGTACACGATATAAGGCAGCTAAAATAAGTAAAAAACGGCCAACAGCTCCACGCTGCATAGCTAACTCTTCCTTATTTATATAATTGAGCACATTATCAATACTAGGTGATTCAATTATTACGCCAGCAGCAATATCTGTCACTTCGTTTTCAAGGTTTTCTTCTGTTTTAAGGGGCAAGATTTCGGCAACTACCTCATCATTATCAGATGTTGGTACTTCAATATCATCAACTGTATTTTCAACTAAATTTAAGCTGAGTAAACGACGTAGTATTGACGAAGCACTTTCGCCAATAAACTGAGTATTCGACACGATGTATTGATAAAGTTCTTCATCTATTTCAATGTTTTTCATTAATTGCCCTAAAATTTCATTAATCGCGCAGGATTATACTCAGCTTAACCCAAACTTTCCAGCGGCAATATGTCAATAAAGATCTAAAAAAATTGCATGGCGCAATAAAAGCTAAGACAATAAACATAATTTCAACATATATATTCGATGAAGCTCTAATGACAAATAAATTACATTATCAACAACAAGGTTCTGGCGCTGATATTATTTTAATACACGGCTTACTGGGTAGTTTAGAAAATCTAAACATGGTAGCAAAAAGCCTAAAAGAAAACTACCGTGTAACCAATATAGATGTCCGAAACCATGGGTTATCATTTCATAAAAAAACCATGACATACAAAGAATTAGCACAAGACATTGTAGAGTTGATGGCAGATTTAGGTATTGAACGTTCACATATTCTTGGGCATTCTATGGGTGGGAAAATTGCAATGGAACTCGCATTAACACATTGCGAAAAAGTTGACAAACTCATCGTAGCTGATATTGCCCCCGTTGCCTACCCATCTCATCACGCACATATTATTGAAGGTTTACAAAGTATTAATGTAGATAAAATTGAATCACGAAAAGATGCTGACATTCAATTATCTCAATTCGTCGACGAAGTAGGCATTAGGCAGTTTTTACTGCGTAATTTAGTATCAAAAGACGGACAATTCAATTTTAAATGTAACCTTGATAATATTGAACAATGTTATCAAGAAATCATGAAAGGATATGAAGGGGAACAAACATTTACAGGAGCAACCCTTTTCATTAAGGGCGGAGACTCTCACTATATTACCGCGGAACATCGCGAAATAATTAAACATTTATTTCCAAATAGTCACGCAAAAATAATTCAGGGTGCTGGTCATTGGCTACATGCAGAGAAAACTATCGCATTTAATAAACTTGTGAATGACTTTTTAAAGCGTTAATCCCCCTGCGAGAAGCCTTTTAAGAAACTACCTCCCCTCCTTTCGGGAATAAATTGGTTATACAAATAATGTTGCAGGTACTCAGCCATTTGTGGTAAAAATTATGTGTTTACGTGTGGGCTTATGCTACAATGCGCCTGAAATTTTTAGGGTGAATTATGCTAGCTGAAAACTTAGAACTTATTGAAACCGTTGGTTTGAATTTATTTTTTGCTTTTATCTTTATTTTCATAGGCTTATCAGTCCATGATGTAATGACAAAAAATGATGTTCCAAAAATGGGCCGTATGGTAGTTTATTTGGTTCTTTTTTTAGGTTGTGCAGGCTTTATTGCCAAAGGCATTATTCAACTGATTTGGGAAAGCCAAGGGGTTGGGTAAAAGTTAAATATGGCAAAAGAAGCAAGTGATTTAACCACTATTGATTTGTTTAGTGATGAAAAGCGCCCTGGGCGTCCAAAAACAAATCCTCATTCACGTAGCGTGCAGATTAAAATAAACAAGCGCAATCAAGTTAAACGTGATAAAAACAATGGCTTAAAGCGAGTTGAATTTAAAATACATTCAGATTTGTTTGAGCAGCTAGATGAACTGTCTAAAAATCAAGGCATTAGTCGTAGCGAACTTATTGAGTCGATATTGAAAGCATCAGTGGCGGCAGAAAAATTAAATATTAGTAAATAAGGGTTTTATACCATGGCAATTGTAGGTTTATTTTTCGGTAGTGATACAGGTAATACTGAAGCTGTCAGCAAAACGATTCAAAAAAAATTAAGTAATAAATTAGTTGAAGTTAAAGATATAGCTAAAAGTACTAAAGAAGAGATCGCTGAATTTGATTTGATCATTCTAGGTATACCAACATGGTACTATGGCGAAAACCAATGTGACTGGGATGACTTCTTGCCTGAACTTGAAGAAATCGATTTTACTGACAAATTGGTGGCGATTTTTGGTTTAGGCGATCAAGAAGATTACGCTGAATATTTCTGTGATGCTATGGAACCATTAAAGGATATCGCTGAATCAAGAGGCGCCGTTATTGTAGGGAACTGGCCAACTGAAGGTTATGAATTTGAAGCTTCTAAAGCTTTGGTTGATGACAACACCTTTATTGGCTTGTGTGTTGATGAAGACCGTCAACCAGAATTGACGGAAGAACGTATAGATAAGTGGGTTGCTCAAATATTTGAAGAAATGTGCTTAGCTGAACTTTCTGACTAATCATATAGATTGTAATTTCACCACATAACGAAGCCTGCATTTGCAGGCTTTTTTGTACCTGCAATTAAAAAAAAAAACGTCTAACTTGTCGATATTTACCTAATTAAGTGTAAATATTAGAATGAAATTCAATGAAATTAAAAATGATTACAACTAAGGCTTCCCTATGCCATGATAACCTCCTATAATTTTGTTAATTATATGAATTAGAGAATTAAAGTAGATGGCAGAACAAAACGAAGAGCTAAAAAGAGCTGGTTTAAAGATCACCCTGCCGCGGATAAAAATACTTACCATTCTTCAGAATCCTAATAATCAGCATATTAGTGCCGAAGATGTGTACAAAATATTACTTGAGCACAATGAAGAAATTGGTTTGGCTACAGTTTATAGAGTGCTGAATCAGTTTGATGATGCAGGTATTGTCAGCCGACATCATTTTGAAGGTGGAAAATCAGTTTTCGAATTAAGCCAGAAAAAGCATCATGATCATTTGGTTTGTTTAAAATGTGGCAAAGTCGTCGAATTTGAAGATGATATTATTGAAACCCGTCAAGAAGACATCGCTAAAAAACATAAAATTACATTAACGAATCATAGCTTATACTTGTATGGCGAATGTGAAGATGAAGAAGCGTGTGAGTCATACAGAACGTCTCATAATTAAACGCAAATTTTATCCCTACCTATTTATAGAAACCTGCTTTTGCAGGTTTTTTATTTAATAAAATAATCGGCTATGTTGTAACTCATATAGGTACAATGAGTTCATTAACTATTACCTTATTTTAGACATAGAAAAAGCGACTCTAGAGTCGCTTTTTCTATCTTTAATATAATGCTACAAATCCATTATTCAAACTTTCTATAAAGAGAGAATTACTTCTCTATCAATAGTCCTTCCTTAGCGATTGTCTTCCTTAAATTTCATACATTATATACGCGGTAAATAAAGTTAACTTCAGTGCTAGCTATTGCATCCATTCACATAAATTCCATTTATCTTCCATTCCATTGGAGATTCTAGTGTCCTTACTGCTAAATCCTTTATCAACCAAATGTTAACTTATACCACTTTCCATTTTGTACTTCCTGTACAGTATTCAACAAAAAGTTTATTCCTTAAACTTATTTGTAATGTTCTCCATAACTTGTGTCGTCCTGACAGGATTAATATTAACATTAGTGAGCTTTCTAACGAGAAAGGTGAATCAAATATATTTGACTAAAATTTTAAAAGTTAATTAGATTATAATTTTATTCATATTTAACAACTGATTATATGGATTTTATTTTTACACTTACAAATCATTGAATGATCACTGACACTATTGTGCGAAATAGCTTACATCAGAAGTATGATTTTGCCAGTAACTCAAAAATGTTGAAGTGTAACAATATGAAAATATCACTGAAAATATAAAGAAAATTGGTTACTCTTGCCACAGCTTTAAGACCAAATTATATTTTTAGGAGTTTATGTGCTTTTGTTGAAGTCACTATTTTGTTTAACCGGTTCAGATAATCGTCTCAGATTCATTGCTATTCATTTGATTTGCTATTTTTTATTTACTGTTTTTAGTTCTGTGTTGTCGTTTAGTAGTTTATTGTCTTTCTTTGCATTATTATTTTTCGTAAGTGTTTCTACCTTGTCAACAAAGCGTCGTTTAAATGATGCTGACCTCAATATAAATTGGTTGATAGCGCCTGCAGGAAGCTTTTTAATTGCAGGCTTGATTATTTTAATGAGCGGATACAATGCAAGTTACTGGCTGCTTACCTTTCCTTTAGTTATTTCTACATTTTTAATGACCTATAAAAGTCAAAAAAGTAACCATATACTCGGCTATTGTGGAATAGTCGACTTAAGTAGTTATGTAAGATCAAAAAGTACTAATCATGAAAAGAGAATAGAACCAACATTTAACAATACCGATGTTGAACATTCGCAATCGAGTAACTATCAAGACGATAATTATACTTTTGCCCAACGTAATGACGTATCTACAAACTCAAATTTCAAGTCTGATTATGATATTGGTGAATCCATAAGACTTAAGCTATTCAATAATAAAAATGCGGTATTAACAATATTAATATTAACGTTACTTGTCATAATGGCAATGTTTCTGACATCCATTCTTTCATCTTCGAATAAAGATGAAGATGAAAATACCACCCAACAAAACAATGAAATAGTCAATGACACGCAACCTAAATCGACTTTATTACATGAAGTAACACTGCCTGATAACTTCTCTTTATTGGTGTCTTCTTTTAATGGCATTATTATAAGGTGGGAAGGTGACACAACAGATAATCCCTTTATATGGCAGCAACTAACCGCTCAAGGTGATGAAAGCTGTAAGGTCATTACTTATAATAACGGTGAAATGATTAGAACCCTCACTGTAACTCATGAAAATAATGGTGATTATTTCGCTAAATTTTCTCCTCTTGACACCAAAGTTTTAATCCGTAATCTCGCAATTAGGAGTAGCTTTACATTATGTGGTTATAAATTTTCACTGAAAGGGAGTCAATCCACTTTGGGGAAACACAGCTATTATTCGAAGTTTATCGTCGATTAAATAACAAATTCTGAGCAAAAAAATACGGCTCTAAGAGCCGTATTTCTGAACTAGCTTATATGCATCCTGCATATTAATTGTGTCTTGCTTCATCCATAAAGAACTTTCCGTAGTATATCCTAATAGTCCATTTCTTTCCGTTCATCTTCCGTGATTGCAACTCATCCTGAGTAACATCATTAGTGATTTATTTGTCCTTAATTGCTATTCCATTAGCCGTTAATCCGTTAACCTAAGTCCATTTACTCCCTTTGATGACATCTGTCATCCTGCTCAATCCTTTAAGCGTCCATTACCTATAAGAGTATTCTTACTCTTTCATCTTCCTGATACGTATCTTCCTGATGAATTAAATATTACGTTAATTGAGATTTTTTCGTACCCACCAGATTTTTTTATTTTATGATTAAATAGTTTAAAAACATCACGAAAACAATAAAAACGTTTAAAATCAATAACAAAAAAAAATAAATGTATATAACTCTGATGCTATTTACTTAATATCTCACGCTAATGTAAGACATATCTCACAAGTTTTTAATCAAAAATGAATTAATTGTAAATAAATAGTAGCATTCAAAATCAGCTACTCTTCGATATCAGAGTAATATCCGTTTAAATATATAATATTCACCTTGAAATTTAAGCAAAAAAATACCGAATAATAATTCGGTATTTTTATAGAGAGCCTTAACCAAAAGATAAATCTAGTTTTTACTCCGATAATGAATCATTAAAGAGCCCGAAACATTGCCTACAGAAAGCTCTTGAATAAATTTATAGTCAACCTCTGTAAAAAACTGTTTATATTTCTCTGTTGTTGCATAAACAGCAACGCCTTCACTATCAGAGTGTTCTTCTAAAATAGTATTAACAGCGGCTAAGAGATAATGTCCAAAGCCATGATGTTGATGCAAGGGGTGTATCGCGATAAAAGATAACATATGAAATTTTTTCATGGGTACAGCAGAAAGTACGATTTTTTCTTTTTCGATCATCTGCTTAGTGCTGAAGTAACCTGCGCCAAGCATCATTTTTAAACGCCAATGCCAAAAACGCTCGGAACTTACACTTTCATCTGGGCTATTTAAACAAGCGACACCGACCATGGCTTCACCTAAATATAAGCCAACCATAGGCTGTTTTGCATGCCAAAAAGCACTTAACTCTTCACGAATAGCAGAACGCAACCTTTGCTCATAATCATTCTTTTCATTGGAGAATATCTGCAAGAACACAGGATCATCATGGTAAGCTTGATACAATAAAGATGCGGCTAATTTTAAGTCTTCACCAGACAAATATGCAGCCCTTATATCAAGGTTTGTTTTATCACTTATTGCTTCAGACATATTTCTCACCCCTCCCTTTTTTATTTTTATCTAATTACCATAACAGTAAAAAACGAGTCAGGTCAAACAAAACTCTTAAGCTCTAGATTAGATTATCGATACGCAAACATCTAAAAACAAAGAGTTTATTGATTATTATTACAAAAGATATAGATCGAGTAATGTGGGGATTATTATAGGAAACCCCCATAATCATGATACAAATCAAAGATTCATATTGTACGTTCAAAGTTCATGTTTTACTTTTATCAATGGAAACTAAATACTCTACTGTTTATTAGAGTTGCCAATAAGAATATTATGCGTATAAAAAAAGGCAGTGAATATCACTACCTTTCATTAACTGATGTCTATTTATCCAGAAATATTACGCTTATAATCTGCACCATTACCCGTTTCTAATAAAACACCATCAACAAAATGCAAATAAGTACATTCATCTTTAGTCGTTAAATCATCTTTATGGACACGATGTGTACGGTAGAAAAGTACCTTTACTTCTTTACCATCCAATTGATATTTTTCATTAAAGTCTGCAAGACCTAATTTATTTTGTACATTATTATAGCTAGCATTCAATTGAATTTTTGCAATTTTTTTACGATTATCATATTCACGATCACCAAAAGACGTAGAAATTGAATGACCTTCGTCGTCACCACCACCCACAGCAATTACGCATCCGGTTAATGATAAAGTTAAAGGTACGGCGACAAGTAATGCTATAATCGATTTTTTCATGATTTTCCCTTATTTTTCTGAATAAAGATTCTTAATATTTTAGTAGAATACTTTTTGATGAGTTTTAATAAAGCTACTCAGTTAATAGCAAGGGTCAAACCAACTTTACAAGCTATTGAATTTTATATAATTAATATATAAAGCAAGAATGGAATAACACAACACTTGTGATATCCGCCAAAATGTAGCTTCTTTGACAATAAAAAGTAATTTTATGACGATAACTGACGAAATAACAATCATCGCAAATAAACTGGCAAACCAAGGTAAAAAACCTACAGTAGCCTTAGTTAAAACGAGACTGAAAATATCGGCTCCACTACCTACGATTATCTCAGTATTAAGAAATTGGAAGCATGATCCTAAATTAATAGAAATGGCTATTGAACCTAACGATGCTAAAACAGAAAAAAAGCACTTAACATCGATTTCTTCTGAAATAGAAAAAGCGGTATCTCAAGCATTACAACCTATTCAAGCAGAATTATTGGAATTAAGAGCTTTAGTGAATAAATTAAATAAGCAGCAAAATAAGGATTAAGGGATTCGGGGGGTTAACATTTGAATAAAACAGGTGAGTGAGTCAGCCACTTTTTTATGAGCTTCACTTCCTACTTTCTCAACCCAAACTTCTCCGGTATCATTATCTAAACTTAAGATCATATTTTCATCATCTGTAAGTGCAAAAAATAATGTTAACGGCTGTTTTAATTTTTGCTTCATTAATACATGCCCTATCAAGTTTTCTTGTAAGCGTTGAAAGTCATTTTCACTCCAAGCAAAAAGTAAAGACAGTGCTCCTTCATTACATCGAGCATCTAAGGTATCGCTATATAGTGTAGTAAAATAGGTTTTGAAGTCAGGATGAAGTTTTATTTCTAAGGCTTCTTCAACATTATCAAAACTTATCGACTCCTTGATTTCACAAGGCTGCCAGTATTGATGATTTTCATCGTACTCGTCTGACAAACAAGGAGAAGGCCATTGTTCATCTTTTTCAATAAGTGGGAGATGTTGATATTTCCCTTGGTATTCCGATACATATTTTTTTGAAAATAATGATAAAGATTGCATTAACTCGCAAGGTGATGATTTCATCTGTTAAAAAGATCCTTTAAAATGTAACGACAAATAGTCAATAGACCTAAACTAGCCATATATGACAAATTATACAAACGCAAAAGCATTAAGCCAATTAACACTAGGGAAAGCCACTAGTTATTGCAGTGAATATAACCCAGAACTCTTGCAAGCGGTACCGCGAAGTTTAAATAGAGACGGTTTGGCTATTTCATCCGAAGATTTACCCTTTATTGGTGAAGATGTTTGGTATGGTTACGAGTTATCATGGCTTAATAATTCAGGTAAACCTATTGTTGCCGTTGCTGAATTTCGTTTTCCTTGTACAAGTGCAAATATAGTAGAATCTAAGTCATTCAAATTATATTTGAATAGCTTTAATCAAAGTCGTTTTTCATGTTGGCAAGATGTCGAAAATTGCTTAATAAAAGACCTATCTAATACCTGTGGAAGCATCGCGACTGTAAAACTTTTTTCTGTCGACAATTGTCCCGCACTTCAGATTAGCCGTGAAATATTTTCCGAAGAAGCAACCTGCATTGATGACATTGAACTTAATATAGAAAATTATCAACTTGACCCTACTTTACTCGTTGATGTTAATAGTGAAGATGTAATCGTAGAAAACGAAAATTTGGTAAGTCATTTATTGAAATCTAATTGCCTAATCACCAATCAACCGGATTGGGCAAGCATATATATTCAATACAGCGGACAAAAAATATCACAAACAGCATTACTCGCTTATTTAATATCATTTAGACAACACAATGAATTTCATGAACAATGTGTAGAAAGAATATATTGTGATATAAAAAAGTATTGTGACGTTACTGACCTTACCGTTTTTGCTCGTTATACGAGACGAGGTGGTTTAGATATAAACCCATTTCGTTCCAGTTCCAAATTACGTGCTCCAGTGGGAAGAACACTGCGTCAATAATAATTATTACAATTAAATCAATTATAAATGATTATCGATACTGACTTTTCAGTATCTACAGTTTAATATTATGCCATACCATTTATTTTTTAGTATTCAATTTAATTTTTATACATTTAGTAGCTATACTGAATGTTTCGAGTTTACTAAACCAATAAAGCACTTTACGGAAGACTGTTTTTTATGAGCAATAACTCAGCCGCTGACAAAGAAATTATTTTACTGAAGAAAAAACTCGATCTCGCAATTACTTCTCGTGCTGATATAGAAACAGATCTTAAATCGCAATCTTCATTATTAATTAAGTTTATAGAAAAACTTTCGCTTGTTAGCAAAGGCATGGATATTACCCTTGATAACAAATTAGCAAAGTTGCGCCTACTGCTAAAAAAAGCAGCACCTCTTGCTGATATTGAATCACACATAACGTCGACTTCACTTCTTTTGCAAAAGCAATCTCAAATAAATGTAACAAACCTTAATCAGCTACATGAACGATTTCATCTTGCTGGTTTAGCTTTGCAAAAAGTAAACGGGTTACCTGCCGAACTACGCCGTAAATTACGGGGGTTAATTACAGATTCAAAAGATCCAAAAGATGCCATTTTACAGTATGTACCATTATTGAGTCAGCTATTAGAATTTTACGACACAGCTTTATCTACAAAAAATTCGGCAACGGCTTCTCCTGCTGGATTATTGGCAAAGCAGGATACTGTCCAAAAAACTGTTGAAACGAATGATTCTGCTGAACTTAAATATATACAACGATTTGAATCGATTATTGACAGCTTGGTTGTTTCTGATAAACATGCAAAAAATATATTAACCATAAAATCTCAGGTTGATGAAGATATGTCAAACAACAAACTATTAAACAGTTTATTGTCAGTATTTGATGTCATCATTGAAGATTTAAACGAAGAAAGAAATACTGCAAAAGTATTTTTATCGACCCTAAGTGAGACCTTAAGTACTGTTCAAGCCACGGTAAAAACAACCGTTAGCAGCTGTAAAGAATCTCAATCAGTGCATAACTCATTAAATAAACAGCTTCAGAAACAAATAGTAGATATGTCATCTGGTCTAGATAAAGCAAATTCATTAGCGGATATTAAAGTTGATATTAATGCACAATTAAGAGTGATTGCGGGCACATTAGAAAAGAAAAGCACCTTTGAGCGAGATCAGCAAGCCTCATTACAAGGTCAGTTAGCGTCAATGACCGAAAAAGTGGATTTATTAGAGAAACAAAGTAAAAGTTTTGAAAAACGTATTCAAGAACAGCAAGCAAAAAGCTTACAAGACGCTTTAACAAAACTTAACAACCGAGCTGCATTTGATGAATACTTCGACAGAGAAATTGTACGTTTCCATAATAACGAATTCGAATTGGCAATTGTAGTTATGGATCTTGATAACTTTAAGCGCATTAATGACACCTATGGACACACTGCAGGTGACAAAACTTTACAAGTAATTTCGAGCACCCTAAGAAAACATATAGGTGATGAAGCTTTTATTGCACGTTATGGCGGCGAAGAGTTCGTATTAGTATTTTCAGGTGTCCAGAAAAAAGACTTACTAGAAAAACTTAACAAACTAAGATTACAAGTGGCCAAATTACCTTTTAAATTTAGAGACAGTAAAGTATCAATAACTATTTCTATGGGCGCTAGCCATATTCAACAAAATGATAATGTACATATGGCTTTTGAACGAGCTGATGGTGCACTTTACCGAGCGAAAGAAAAAGGAAAGAACAACGTTATTTATGTGTAGATAAACCATATAAATCAAACTACTGCCACGACATCATCGCTAACGGCTAATAACTTATAATTATCAGGTTATTAGCTTTATATTTTTTGTGAAAGGACTTCAATTATGCAAACTCAAATAAACCCTGTTGGCAACATGAACCTTCTAACACAATCGGAGATAGAACAGCTTCAGCAATCTGCAACTAGCAAAATATACCAACTTTATCGAAATTGCTCTCTTGCTGTGTTAAACGCAGGAAGTCATACCGATGATGCGGAAGAAATATATCAAAAATTCCAAGATTTTGATATTCAAGTGTTACGCCGTGAGCGTGGCGTAAAATTAGCTTTAACAAACCCTCCTGTACATGCTTTTGTCGATGGTAAAATTATAAAAGGCACACAAGAACTTCTCTCTGCGGTTTTACGTGATATTCTTTTCGCTCATCATCAGTATCAATCAGATACAAAGCAAGTAACTGATTTAACATTTGATCTTCTTCGAAATGCTAATGTTATTATTCCTGAAAGTGACCCTAACTTGGTAACGTGCTGGGGAGGCCATTCAATTAATCATATTGAATACAAATATACTAAGGAAGTAGGCTATCAATTAGGTTTACGCGGATTTAACATTTGTACTGGATGTGGCCCAGGAGCCATGAAAGGACCAATGAAGGGAGCAACAATAGCTCACGCTAAACAACGTAATAAAGACGGACGATACATAGGTTTAACAGAGCCTAGCATCATCGCTGCTGAACCACCAAATCCTATCGTTAATGAATTAGTGATAATGCCTGATATTGAAAAACGTTTAGAAGCGTTTGTTAGAATGTCGCACGGTATCGTAATTTTTCCTGGTGGCGCAGGTACAGCTGAAGAATTACTTTATATTCTAGGTATAATGCTAAACAGTAAAAATGAGTTACAAAAGTTACCCATTATTTTAACGGGACCAAAAGAGAGTGCAGAATATTTTATACAGATAGATCGTTTTATTGCGGCTACCCTAGGGGAGAAAGCACAAAATCTTTATGAAATAATTGTTGACGACCCAGTAGCCGTTGCTAAAGCTATGCGTCATAAATTAGAAGAAGTCTTAACTTATCGTAAGCAAACTGGCGATGCTTATCATTTTAACTGGTCCCTTGTTATAGAGCCCGAATTTCAACAGCCTTTTGAGCCGACGCATGAGAACATTGCAAATTTATCCATTAATTATGATTTAGATAAAGCTACATTAGCCGCCAACTTACGGCGCATCTTTTCTGCTATAGTAGCAGGCAATGTAAAATCTCAAGGTATTCAAGCGATCAGGGATAACGGTCCTTTTAAAATATCTGGCGATTCAAAAATAATGCAACTTATGGACAATTTACTCGCATCGTTTGTTGAACAGCAACGAATGAAATTACCGGGCAGTAAATATATACCATGTTACAAAGTAATTTAAGGGTAAATGAATGTCCGCACATCTAGTATTAATTGATGCGTTGAATTTGATCAGAAGAATATACGCAGTTCAAGAGCGTCCTTTTCTTTTTAATAACGAACTTGCAGAGAACACAAAAAAACAAGTACTCTTTAATACACAAATAGCTTGCGGACAAGCTTTAAGCAAAATCCTTGAACATCTTGAACCAACGCATGTCCTTGCCGTATTTGACAGTGAGAAACCTTGTTGGCGTTATCAACTTTACCCAGATTATAAAAAGGGTAGAAAGAAAATGGCTGAACATTTAGCAAAAAGCCTGACAGATATTCAAGATGAATTTATGAAACAACAAGTCGATTCATTGATCCCAGAAGAAGATGAAGCTGACGACATTATTGCGACTTTAGCTATAAAAATGGCACTTAAAGATCAAAACGTTACCATTGTATCTACTGATAAAGGTTTTCTATCGTTATTGAACCCTCATATTAGTGTTTATGACCATTTTAATCGACGCCATCTTGATGCAAACTTTGTTCAAAGTAAATTCAATGTTAAACCGCAACAACTCATGGATTTGTGGACATTAACTGGTGACAATACCAATAAAATCCCTGGAGTTTCAGGTGTTGGACAAGTCACGGCAGCTCAATTGTTAAATCAATATGGTTCATTAAAAAGCATACTTGAAGCAAAAGATATTAAAGCAACTTTAGCAAATAAGCTCGCCGAACATACTGAGCAAATAGCGCTAAGTCGAGAACTTATAACGTTAAAAAAAGATATCCCACTCGGATTCAACTTGAGGGATATCCGAATTTCCTCTGAGTAATAAAAAATGTAAAAATCAGTGTTAAACGTCTGTAAAATTAATTAAAACAAAAGACTTACCATTGGCACGATCTATCGGTATTAATCAATAATTCAACGGAATTTGTATTAAATGAATAAAAAAGTTATCTCTAGGATCTTAATTGCATTAGCTATATACGCCGTCTTTGTTGCCCTAGTGGTAAATTTTTATGATGACAGTCCTTCTGATATGGAATGGGGAGATAGAGAATCTTATAACAAGCAATACATCAGTAAGTTAACCTTAGATGAGTTTAATTTTGAGCAAGCTATTGAAGAACTCGGCGGACCGGACATAACAGAAGCAAAAAAAGTTGATGGTAATAGCTTTCAGGTAATGTTTTATCGTACGCAACATATGAAGTCAGATGGTTTTACAACACAAGATGAATGTACCGCCCTGCTATTTAAAAATGGTTCACTTATTGCGATAGGAAAACCTGCCTACGAACAGTTTCAACAATTGTAATTATCTTGAAAAAGTGCAATAAATAACACAAAATTCTAATAACTCTTTATTGCACAATCACCTATACTAACCTCATTGCAATTCATTAACATGACAGCTTACATGATTTTCTCATGTCAGGTTTCCCCTTAGATTGCAAAAATGAAGGACGATTACAACTCCTGTTTTTTCTTTAACAAGAACTTTGAAGAAAAAAATTTAGCTAATCCTACTTCAGTCATTTTAGCCGCAATCCAAATATTAGAATATTTAGATATGGGTGATAAAGCGTCTAAGATTCGTAATGCTATTACAGAAGTCATTGCCAGCGGTGATAGAACCACGCGTGATTTTGTTGGAACACATGGTACTACCGACTTTACTGAAGCCGTACTTGAACGTTTGTAAAGGTGCAGTTTAGAGGTTTCAACACCTTAAAAATACTTATTTATAACAATAAAAAACCGACATAATGTCGGCTTATTATTAGAATAAATTATTTTTCTTTTAGTGGCGGTGGAGATAATAACCTTGCATGCACCGTTACTTCTTCACGGTCATAATATAAATGCTTGGCGTACATTTCATATTTAACGCTATGTTCGCTAAAAGCATCTTTGATTATTTGTAAGTCATTCGTGACTTCCTGGTAGCGGCCTTTCATTGGCAATTTCAAATTAAAAATAGCTTCTTTACAATAACCATTCAACAACCACTCAGCCATTAGCTTAGCGACACGCTTTGGTTTTTCAATCATGTCACAAACTAACCAGTGAACATTTTGCTTCATAGGAGTATATTTAAAACCATCCATCATGCGATGTTTAACTTGGCCTGTATCCATTAATGACTCAGCCATAGGACCATTATCAATCGCTGTCACCATCATACCGCGACGAACGAGTTGGTAAGTCCAACCACCGGGAGCAGCACCTAAATCAACAGCTTTAAGGCCTGAGGTTAATCGTTCATCCCATTCATCCCGTGGCACAAAGTATAAAAACGCCTCATCCAGCTTTAATGTTGAACGACTCGGTGAAGCATTTGGAAACTTCAACCTTGGAATACCCATAGTATAAACAGAGCTATTATGTGCTAACGAAAAACCAAAAATGGCTTCTTTACCACTTAAAAATAAACCATGTAATATTGCGCCATCATTATCACCCTTTTCCATAAGGATTTTCTCTTTACGTAAGGCTTGACGTAATGGTACAGATAATTTTCTACAGAATTTTGAAAGTGCTTTACCCTCATTAGTATCTAGCATTTCCATACGTAAATCAGCATACTTCCATTCAGTACCGAGCTCTTCAGTAATTGCTTCAACACGATTGTAATCAGGAAGTTCAATTTTATCTGTTAATGTAACAAACCAGTCGCGAGCAAATATTAAACGGCGAAGTGGAATTTTTTGCATTAAAATTTCACCGTCTTTCGGATCATTTAAATGAAAATAGACTAAACCTTCGTTTTTAGTCAGCTGTAAATAACCAAAAATTTCATTCCACGCGGCTTTTTCTTGAATTTCTGCGCCACACTCTTTTTCAAAGCCCGGACGACAATATAATATAATAGAGGTCATAACTATTTTACCTACAAACGATCTTGAACTGCGCTTTAATTTTTCACAGTTCTGTTAATTCCCGCCCAGCTAATACACAACCAGCCCAGCGCAAATGATATGCCACCAAAGGGAGTAATGACCCCAATAGCAGTAAAATCAAAAAATGTTTTTATATACAAAACACCACTAAAAAATAAAATCCCGGCTATAAAGAAAGTCGACGATAAATATAAAAGATTAATAACCTTAGTAGCATTATGCTTCCCCGTTAGCGTTTGTAACCAAACTGCCACAGCAAATAGTACTAAAGTATGAAAAAATTGATATTGCAATGCATTAGCAAGGCGTGATTGTACTTCATTCGGCAAGTTTACCCCAGCATGAGCAAACCAAGCGCCGAATAATACAGAAAAACAGCCACTGATACCAATAAATATCAAGATCCCAGTTAAGTAAATCGTATAGAAGTTGTTTTTACTATTATTCTCATTAACTGTGCTCATCGATAAATCTCATCATTTCATTAACGGCCTCTTGCACATGCTCAATATGTGTAAAGCCTGACTTTACTCTTGGTTTCAAATTATGATCGCCATCAGTAAAAAAAACTAAACGGCACTTACCTGATAGTTCATAACTAGCGATCTCTTCTTCATTACCTAAAGCATCGCGCGTACCTTGAAGAATAAGAATAGGTTTTTGTGTTTCTTGAAGTGGTTCTAGTCTTAATTTTTCTGGTTTTTTCTGAGGATGAAATGGGTAACCTAAACACATAACTCCTTGAGCATTTAATGTTTTATCACGAGCTAATGTCGCAGCAACTCGACCTCCCATAGATTTTCCTGCAAGAAAAACAGGTAAATCAGTCTTTACTTCCTCTATAATTGTTTCAAAGCATTTTAACAGCTTTGGCATTCTATCAGGAGGTCGACGATTACCCTGCGCTAAACGAACATCCATATAAGAAAAGTTAAAACGTATAACATTTATACCATGGTCATTTAAATACCTTGATACTTGTTCCATAAATTCATGACTTTTATCTGCCCCTGCGCCATGAGCAAAAATAACTAATGCTTTAGGGTTCAATACTGTATTTTTAATCGTTGAAATAGGAAGTTCTACTTTACTACTATTATTCATCATCTAAATCTTCTTTTTCTTGGGCTACTGTATCAAGAACCCATTCGCGAAAGGCTGCTATTTTTCCTAAATCGACTTGTCTCTCTCGGCATACAACATAATAAGCATTTTTACTTTCTAGGACTTCTTCAAAAGGACATACAAGTCTTCCAGCATCAATATCTGGCCGAGCTAAAAAACTATGAGCTAACGCTACACCTTGGCCATGCAAGGCTGCTTGAACGACCATAGCTGAATGACTAAAGATTGGCCCGTGGTTTACATTAGAGGCTTTGATCCCTACTTGTTTGAACCATCGTTTCCAGTCACGGCGTGATGTATCATGCAACAACGTATGATTAACGAGATCTTCTAAAATATTTAATGGTTTCTTACCTTGCAAAAGTAATGGTGAACACACGGGAACAAGATATTCTTTTTGTAATTTTTCTGCATGGATATCTGCCCAGTGTCCACGTCCGTAATAAATAGCGACATCTACATCTTCAGTAAGTGAACTTTCTGGTTGATCAACAGCTTTAATTCGAACATCGATATCAGGATGCAAAGTATTAAAAGCATTTAACCTTGGCACTAACCACTGAATAGCAAAACTAGGTTGTAAACTAACAGTTATCGCACCTTTAGCTCCACGTGCTAACAAGCGTTCAGTTGCATCATTTAAAGTATTAAAAACATCTTTAATGTCCAAGTAATAGGCCTGACCTTCTTCTGACAGCAATAAAGCCCGATTTTTACGCATAAATAACTTTATGCCTAAAAACTCTTCTAGAGATTTAATTTGATGGCTAATCGCAGCTTGAGTGACGAATAATTCTTCAGCTGCGCGCGTGAAGCTCAGTTGTCTTGCTGAAGCCTCAAATGCCTTTAGCGCGTTTAGTGGAGGGAGTCTACTAGCCAAAATTCACCTTTACTTATTACTGTTTATCTAATTTTAGCCTTAAAGACTGAATAATTAACCAACAATGACAAATATTTATTTGTCATTAGTTTTTCTAATGATAAACATTATAAATTGTCATTTTAAAAGTTACCAGTATTAACGTAAAATTCACTTCATAGATGAAGGACTTCATCTTTATCCCAAACAAATTGGGCTAGCTATTGAATGTGATTCCCAACCCATATTCAAGAATTAAGTAAGAAAAGGTCCCAAAACATCTATATGGATATAACGTTTTAATTTAAGGGTGACCCTATGAAATTTTTTAATATAATTGCAACACTAACATTTTCAACAATAATGGTAACACAAGCTCAAGCCATCGAATTAGTTAAAGTAGAGCCAGTTGTTAAGTTTTCAATGACCAAAGCAGCTCAAGCTAGCTTAGCTGAAACCATGAAACCGATAACAAGCGACGTAACATCGGCTAAGTTTGTTCTCGACGCTCAGGTGGCACAATTGAACAACTTAAACCAGAAAACCACACAAGACATAGTAAAAGCAGTATTAATAGCTGAATAAGCTATTATCTTATTTAATTAATATTCAACTTTTAACAGTAGTTTCTCTAGAGCTTCTCATAAAGTGTGACAATTAAAGTTACTTGCCAAAACAGTGTAAAGTGTAAAATAGAAAAAGGATGCCATGAGCATCCTTTTTTAGATCTTAGTATTATCAATTCGAACTCATTATTACCCCTTTCAAATGGTAATAATTAGCTTGGAAATATACGATTATTTTGCCAAATTTTACTAAATATACTATCAACAGATAACGATGCAGCTTTTGAAAACTTTTCAGCTAATGTCTTTTTAGTCACATATTTTAAAGCAATAATTTTGTGTGATTTACTTCGCGATTGTAAAAAATCATCACTTGTTTGAATTTCATCAACCAAACCTAAATCTTTCGCTGTACTGCCAAACCAATGCTCTCCTGTTGCCACTTTATCAATATCTAAGCTAGGACGACGTTCGCGAACAAAGTCTTTAAAAAGCACATGAGTCTCCTCTAACTCTTCGGTAAACTTTTCACGACCCTTATCGGTATTTTCACCAAACATAGTCACAGTGCGTTTAAATTCACCCGCGGTGAATTGCTCGTAATCAATATCGTTTTTCTTTAATAATTTGTGAAAATTTGGAACTTGCGCAATAACACCAATAGAACCCAGAATCGCGAATGGTGCTGATATTATATTATTGGCAACACATGCCATCATATAACCGCCACTCGCAGCTACTTTGTCTACTGAAGCTGTCAAAGGAATATTATGTTGACGAAGCCTATCAAGCTGCGAAGCCGCTAAACCATAACCGTGTACCATGCCACCGCCACTTTCTAAACGAATAAAAACTTCATCTTCAGGTGTGGCTACGGTGAGAATTGCAGATACTTCTTCACGGAGTGCACTAACTTCTCTAGCGTCAATACTGCCGTTAAAATCAACTACAAATATTTTAGGTTCAGCTTTTGCTTGAGTATCTTCATTATCGCCCGCTAACTTGGCTGCTTTCTTATCAGCTTTAGCTTTTTCCTTAGCGGCCTTTTTATCTTTTTTCTCTTTTTCTTTTAACTCATCTTTTGATAATAAATAATGCGTAATATCTTCTTCAACATCACTAAATTCTTCAGATAAATCGTTTAGTTCTAATTCACCTTTTTTACCCATAGGTTTCATTGCTGAGGAAGTAACAACAGCTACGATAGCGAAAACCGTAACGACCAACGTGATAGCTTTAGCTAAAAACAGCCCATATTCATACAAAAATTCCAATTCATTCTCCTGTCATTAACTTCAGTTATATAAGTAATTTATTGATTTGAAGTTAATATTTAAATTCATATATTAAGGATATGGGGCATATTACAAATAAATAAAGTTAAACAGGAAAAATATAGACAATAAAAAACCCTCCGAAGAGGGTTTATCTTTCAAATGAAGAAGCCATTACCAATTAATTAACAACATCTGAATCAGTGACAACAATCATAGCGCCGTCAGTTGCAAAGAAAGCATTAACTTGAGTTTGAATTTCTTGCATTACTCTCCCTGAATTGACAGGTGAAGTCACAGGATTATCTCTCGGGTCAAGTAAAGAACCATGATGACCATATTTAAATCTTACTGCACCTGAACCTGCGGTGGTTTCACTTACACTTGGTAAGCCTAATAGAGAAATCGCTGGCTCAGTACCACCTAAAGGAGTAAAAGGAGCTCTATTAGTAACAACTTGATCAGGCAAACTATCAATACCGTCACCTTGAATCTCGATTAATAGCGTTGGCGTTTGCGTCGCTGCTAATGTTTGTACAAACGAAATAGGGTCACCAGACTCAGTGATCGTTTGAGCTGCAAACGTAAATTGAGCGAACACACTATCTAACGTAACTTGTTGAGTAGGCGTTAAACTTTCATAAAAGGCAAAATACGTTGCTGTTAGCTGATCTTGGGTATAACCATCAGGAAAAGTTGTATCGACAAAACCTTTAAAGTCAGATGAAGCCTGTAAAGCTAAGTTTGATTTAGCAAGTCCTTCAAAAGCAGGTGACTCCATACCAAAGTTGGCTAACATTAAACCTGGCATAGCAAAGACACTACTCGTGATTTTTAATAATGGATCAAATTGCGGAGCAAGTGGCGAGTTAGCCAATGTTACAGCATTAATACCATATATAGCACCTAATGAATGCCCGATAAAGTGTACTTTTGAACCGTTCACATTAAGCCGCGTACCGGTACTGCCATCAATTACAGCATTCAATCCAAGACGTAAACCAACAATATCTAAAGCACTTTGTCGAGTGTTATCTCTCATCGTTATTGTATTTTCTAAGTTTACATAATGGAGTGTATTAACAGTGGACGCATTAATATCATCAATACCATTACCCGTTAAGTCAAAACCACGACTACCATGAAGTGGGTAATCAATAGCTGCAGTAGCAAAACCATTTATAGATAACATAGCCGTTAGTGGAAGCATGATCTCTTTATAACCAGTAATACCATGTTGCATGATAACTATTGGCCAACCATCAGCAGGTTCTACAAGTGGTGGTAACGCTGGTGTTAATGTCGAACGAATGTAATTTACCGTTGCTAAATCAGGCGTTGTCATTTGTACTTCAAGTGGCATTATAGCATTTGCTTGAGGTACCGGATTGTATTGCGTTAAATGACGTTGTGAATCAATACTAATGGCCGAACTCAGATCTCGTAATCCTATAGCCATACAAAAACCATCATTAGCATCCAATGGTCCAGCAGGTATAATAGTAGGGTCCATACCAGCAAGCGTAGCCCCTGAATCACATCTAGATTTCCATGCTGAATTAACAGGAGCAAATGCATTGTCTGCTGTTGGAACACCAGAATAATAAGGTAAGTTAATTGTCCCTTTTAAATAATTAGCCCCTGAAAATGCAGGTAGACTTTCAGCGGGTATTTGTCCGGCTAACACGTCTGCAACAGACAAACCGGTATCTGTCATTGTAACAAGCGGTATAGCTGCAGGACCTGCCATCGCTATTTGCTGAGCCATTAAGCTTTTAAGTGTAAACAACACATCCATAGTTGATTGTGTTGTCATTGCCATGGTGTAAATAATTTCATCATGGATAACACCTTCACCTTCAACTTTAGCTTCAAAGCTGTTGATAACAGACTGAAGCCCTAATTGGGCTGCATTACCTAATGGTAAAGTTGCAATATCTTGACGAACTAATTCATACGTTGTTGAAGGCTCTACTGAGTCACCATTGCTATCTTTCAAGCTACTGGTTAATACAACAATATATGTAGTTTTTGGTTTGAGTGGTTGAATCGGAACAACAACAACATTATTACCCGAAGCTTGACTGACAAAATCAACACCAAAAGTTAATTCGCCAACTATTTTACAAGCATGGCCTTGAAGATCAGCTGCACAATCTGCATCTGTTCGACTTGCTCCCATTACCGCTTCAAATACACGAACTGAACTAGGCATAGATGCACTAGCAGCATCTAGAGTTTTGCCTGTAGGAAATTCAATCGCTAGTGAGAATGGATTTACATTCGACCAACCATCTAAAGCACCAAGAGCTGTTGAAGGATCTGAGTAATTAGGTGCGAGGAGATGACTGCTGCCGTCTATATCTTTTTCACCAGGCATAAACAAAGTGCCATCAGTTGTTCCTGAGAACAATAAATCGTTAGGTACAGATAAAACACCAGCGGATGGATTAAACACCACTCTTGCTGCTGGCGTTACGGCAGTAGCGTTTTCAACAACTTCACTTTGGACATCTTTAATTGATTCATCATCACATGCACTTAGACCAATAACACTGGCAATAGCGACACTTAATACGAGCTTTTTCATTTTTTTTCCCCACAGACGAGCTTTATATTGTTTAGCTTTTTATGCTTTTAATTTTTTTATTTGGTGTGATCTCATGATTTATTATCACAAAATTAACTTGTTCGACCAGTTAAACTTAACCCAAGAATTGCTTGAGTGCTAGCGGTTTTTTGTTTTATTGTATCTTTTAGCATTAATTTAGATAAAAAGTTCAAATATTGCTCGTCAGTCAATAGTGCTAAGTAGTAGAATTACGTCCATATTTTTATGAAATAATTTGTATTCAATCTATGTTTAATCATCAAATAACCGCAAACTCTTTAGCCAATAAAACAATATTAGTCACTGGCGCAGGAGATGGTATTGGCCGTCAAGCAGCATTAACTTATGCTGAATTAGGTGCTACCGTTATTTTACTTGGAAAAACAACGTCTAAATTAGAGTCTGTTTACGACGAAATCATTGCCCAAGGCTCTGCTGAACCAGCCATAATCCCTCTCGACATGAAGGGAGCGACTAAGCAAAATTATATTGATATGACATCAACTATTGTGAGTCAATTTGGAAAACTTGATGGCGCATTACTTAATGCATCAATGCTAGGTGAATTAACGCCTTTTATTCAGATACATGAACAAATCTGGCAAGATGTCATGAATGTGAACGTTACGGCTCAACATTTAATGTCGCAAGCCTTAATCCCAGCACTCCTCCTTGGTGATAATGCTTCATTAGTATTTACGACTTCTGGTGTTGGCAATAAAGGTAAAGCTTATTGGGGTGCTTACAGTGTGTCTAAGTTTGCTACTGAAGGACTAATGCAAGTTATCGCTGATGAGTACGAAAATACAAGCTTACGCGTTAATGCAATAAACCCCGGAGCTACCCACACTAACATGCGCAATTCTGCATACCCTGCCGAAAATAAAGATGAAATATCACAGCCAAAAGATATTATGCCTGCCTACGTATACTTAATGACGCAAGATAGCTTGTCTGTTAATGGGCAACGTATTAACGCACAAGCATTAAAATAGCATATTAGGAACAATAAAGGCTGTAAGAGATTAACTTACAGCCTTTATATTTAAAAAGTTTTATTAGTACAACATTAGATAATTATCGTAATTCTCTTCTTAAAATTTTACCTACATTAGTTTTTGGTAATTCATCACGAAATTCAACGTTTTTAGGTACCTTATAGCTCGTTAAGTTTTCTCTACAATGCGAAATCAACTCTTTTGCTGTCAGTGTTTCATCTTTAAGTACAACAAATATCTTAACCGCTTCACCCGTTGTCTCATGTTCAACACCAATAGCCGCAGCTTCTAAAACGCCAGCGTGCATCATTACAACTTCTTCAATCTCATTAGGAAAAACGTTAAAGCCTGAAACGATGATCATATCTTTCTTACGGTCAACAATTTTGAAAAAACCTTTTTCATCCATGCAGGCTATATCACCAGTAGCCAACCACCCATCTTTTAAAATATCATCGGTAGCTTCTTCTCGTTTATAATATCCTTTCATGACTTGTGGTCCTTTAACCCACATTTCACCGGAATCACCTATAGCTGCTTCACTGCCATCGTCTTGAACAATTCGTATATCAGTTGAAGATGCAGGTAAGCCAATATTACCACTATAACTTTTCTGATCATAAGGACACAAAGTTACTAAAGGTGCACACTCTGTTAAGCCGTAACCTTCAAGTAAACGTGTATCTGTTAATTTTTCCCATTCTTCACCAACAGAACGCTGTACTGCCATGCCTCCACCGAGTGACATTTTTAATGTGCTAAAATCTAGTGAATTGAATCCGGGGGTATTGAGGAGACCATTGAATAGAGTGTTCACTCCAGTAATAGCAGTGAATTTATATTTTGCTAATTCTTTAACAAAACCCGGCATGTCGCGTGGGTTGGTAATAAGTAAATTAGTGCCACCAAGGGTCAAGAAGGTTAGGCAGTTCGCTGTTAATGCGAATATATGATAAAGCGGTAAAGCAGTAACAACGATTTCTTTGCCCTCTTCCATGAGCGGACTTATTGCAGCTTTCGCCTGTAATAAATTAGCAATCATATTTCTATGGGTCAACATTGCCCCTTTAGAAACGCCTGTTGTTCCGCCGGTATATTGTAAAAACGCAAGGTCATCACCACAAAGTTCAACGGGAGTAAAAGGTAAGGTCATTCCCTTAGAAATCACTTTATTGAAACGAACGGTATTCGCTAAATTAAAAGCAGGAACCATCTTTTTAACGTACTTAACGACGCAATTAACAACGGCACCTTTAACTGTACCAAGCCTGTCACCCAGAGACGTAATAATAACGTGTTTCACAGGTGTCTTATCAATAACCTTTTCTAAAATATTAGCAAAGTTTTCAATAATCAGCATGGCTTTTGTATCTGAATCTTTTAATTGATGTTCAAGCTCACGCGCTGTATATAAAGGGTTAACATTCACAACCGTTAAGCCCGCCAACAATGCTCCAAATAAGGCAATAGGGTACTGCAAGCAATTAGGCACCATTATGGCGAACTTATCACCTTTAACTAACCCTAAGTCATTTTGTAAATAAGCAGCAAAAGCTTTAGCTTGGATGTCTAAATCTCGATAGTTTATCTCCGCACCCATATTGATAAAAGAAGTACGCTCAGCATAAATATCTACATACTTATTAAACATCTCAGTTAATGATGAATATTTGTCTGGGTCAATATCAAATGGGACACCAGGTGGGTAACTTTTTTCAAGCCAAATTTTTTGCGTTTGTTGCACTTTACGACTCCTCTACTAAATAGCTTAACTTTAGACGACTATTGGTTTTTTCGATTAATTTTTTATATTTATTGGTATTATTTTATAATCGATATCGTCTTTTTATTCTATCTTAATTATTTAAAACAGATGTTTGAATTTTCTTTTTACGTGATTACTGGTCTGATGTCTATAATTATCACAAGGGTTTACAATTTTCTCTTTATAAATTCGTAATATTAGAAAAAATCAGCCAATAAACTCTAATATTTGTCTACTGGTGCCTTCAGGATCTTCCATATGGAAATGATGTCCACCCGATACTTTATGAGCAATAAAATCATTAAACAACGGTGCAAACTCTTTTAAACCCGATTGCACAAATGATAAACCTTTATCACCATAAATTAATTGCACAGGGGTTTTAATATCCTGAATAAACTGTTTAGCTTGCGCTAACGTTAATCTATAGGGAGAAGTATTTCTTAAACGGCTGTCCGAGCGCCAAATAAAGCCATTAGCTAATTCTATAATGCCACGTTCAACGAGTAACCTTGCTTGTTCAAATTCTAAATCCGACACTTCCATTCTTGCGTTAATTGCAGAATCAATACTTGGATGGAACTTTTTCTTTTTAGACGATGATAATATTTGTGTATTATTCTTTAAACGACTGAGCATCCCTTTACGTAAATGCTCTGTACTTTCTTCAGCTTCACTACTAACAAAACCGATTGAATCAAGTAACGTTAATGATTTAACTTTTTCAGGGAATGCCGCAGAAAATGCTGAGGATATCATTCCGCCCATTGAATGGGCAACAATATCAATTGGTTGCCACTTATTGCTCTCAAACAATAATAACAAATCATAAACGTAATCTATAAAGTGATAATGGGCATCAGGGCTTCTGTGCGATGAAAAACCATGACCGGTCCAATCAATTGCAATAACACGCTTACCTTTTAAATAAGGCATGAGAGGTAGAAAGCTTGCTGCATTATCTAACCAGCCATGCAAACACAGTAGGAGTTCGTCATCTTTATTGCCAAAAGCTAGGCCAGTAAGTGTAATTTCACCCAAATCAAAATTAACTTCTTCTACTTGATTATCCAAAGACAAAACCTATTTCTTCTTTTTAGCTGAAGGTGATGATGAAGTTGAAGAATTACGAATAACAACCCTTCTAGGTTGATTTGAATAATGAGGGTGACGCCAGTAAGAAGGCGTATTCCAGAAAGGAGATTGAGTAATACGCACATCAACGTTTTGAATATCTTTCCATAAATGTATGTATGACGCTTTTAGCACAGGGTAATTGTATTCGTGCTCGCCTATTTTTCCATCTTCTGAAGAGGTTACAGTACCTAATGCGGTTATACTTCTTCCTTCTTTATAAATGATCGGGTCAAGTAACCCTGAAAAATAAACACGAAAGCGCCCTTGAGTTTCATCACCTTGCTTAGGTCTAGCTGATGGTTTCAACGGAAAATGCACAATTTCCAGCATACTGTTTTTAGCATTATTAGTAACTTTAGCAATAACACCACCCCATCGTGCTTGATTTCCCTGTTCATTACCCGCATTGTTTTGTGCGGCTGAAAAGTTTGTCAATGCTGTGCTTTCAGGTACTTCTAATGCCTTAGGAACTGCTGAACAACCCGTTATAAATATGGCACTTATCAAGCACGTTAACGTTAACTTCAGATTAAATTTTTTCACTATACTTACCCTTTTTAGACATCTTTGCTAACCAAACAATACCACCAACACCAATGCTAAACCATACAACCACCCATAAAAATTCAGGTATGCCAGTGAGTTGTGTTAATGCAGCACCATCGCCGAAATTTCTTCCATCGACCAAATACCAAGGGCTTTTAACACTATTGAGTAAAATGAGTGCGCCAGTTATTTGCAAACTAATCTGTAAGTAACTTAATTTATTATATTTAAATTTCAACAACACTAAAGCTAATAAAACAGTAATAATAATTAGGGTAAGGATATCTCTAGCCCAAAAAATTAATGTAGTAAGTAATAATAAAGCAATAACTCCACTTAATATTTGCGCTATTCGCTGATGCATAGAAGCAATAAAATATATACAAATCCCCCATAATGCCGCGCCAGCATAACCCATAAAACTAATCAAAAAGCTCCAGCCTCCACGAGTAGTACATAAACCTCCCCCATTAGGAAACAATTGAATTTGTACGATACTGCCTCCGGTAATTAACGCAGCAAGGCCATGACTGATTTCATGAAAGTAAGTTTCAAGCCACTTAAAAGGAATAGAAACTATCGGAATTTGACTAAGAATTAATGCTGAAAATAAGATTAACCAAAAGCGATATTTTTCCATAAAAGGTAAAGAATGAGTATTCATAGTGTTTTTTTCGTCATGTAGTAAATGAAAGTTATAGAAGGTGGATTATCATTGTAAAATGATTTTATCTGATAATTAAACGAGTAAATCGATACCAAATACTTGTTGGATACTTTCACGCTGTGTAATGTTATCTATCGACGAGTATGCGGCAATTGCTGTTTGGTTTTGCTTTGATGGGCTATCGTAACTCGCTTTACTGCTGGCTTGATTATTACCTTGCTGAGAAAAAGCGTTGCTACCTTCTTGAGATTTCTGTAATACGTTTGAAGATGTTTGTTCTTGTGCGCCACTAAACTGAGCTTGTTCAACTAAAGCGAGTGCTTTTTCGTCAACATCAAAACGTTGAACTTGACTCGCTTGCTTATTTTGTTCTTGGGCTTGTTGAGCACTTTGCTTATTACTTTGTTCGACTGGTTCAGTGCTTTGCTGCACACGCAAACGATCACGTTGCTCAGCAACCTGATTTTGGTTATCGACCGATAAAGAACCGTTCGATTGTGGTGTGTAGGAACTTGCACTATTTATCTGCATACTTTAAATTTACCAAATTTTTGCCAAAACACAAAACTTTTTGTGTTTTACCTACAATAATTCCTCTATTTTCCTGGTAGCTTTTTCCATGAAACTGTATCTCGCACATAAACAGGCTGAGCATTTTCAGCACTTACTGCCATTCCTTTCGAGAAATAATACTGACCAATCTCTAAGAGTTCTTCCGCATGAGGAAAAAGTATTTCAGGTGAACCTGCATTAATTTTCAATGACTCAAGTTCATTTTTATAAGCATCCCAACCTGTCCCAACGCCATATACTTGTTGTTCTTCAACTAAATGGTCACTCAAATATTGCGATAATTGCGCAGGAGGTAATACAGTATCACTGATCATGGACTCCATTATACCTTGCTCATTTAGCTGGTAGTATCCTGCATAAACTTCAGACATACGCGCATCAATAGTTGCAATAACATCAACTTGCTGATGCATTGTATAAGCTCTTTGTGCCATAACTTGTAACGTTGATACACCAACAACTTTTAAGTCAGCTGCGAAAGCTAAACCTTGAGCAACACCAACACCAATCCGAACCCCTGTAAAACTTCCTGGTCCTTGACCAAAAATAAGCCCGTCTAATTGTGCTAACTTGATATCTGCTTTTTTCAGTAAGCGGTCAATCATTGGTAGTAAAAGTAAACTGTGTGATTGTGGTGCTAACTCAAACTCACTGATGGTTTGATTGTTAAACGTTAATGCTACTGAACATGCTTCAGTTGAAGCTTCTATGGCCAAAAAATTCAAATTATTCTCGCTAAAATTTATTGTTATTACTTTTGTAGTTATCCACTATTTTGATAGTTCGGTTAGAAATTGGCTTGCTTGCTCAATATCTCGACTACGTTTCATTGTCGGTAAACTTTTTAAAAACACTTCGCCATAAGGGCGATTCACTAATCTATCGTCACATATTACCATGACACCTTGGTCGGTAACATCTCGAATTAAACGACCGACGCCCTGCTTTAATGCTATTACTGCTTGCGGTAATTGGATCTCCGCAAAAGGATCGCCGCCACGACGCCGGACATCTTCACAACGCGCTTGCAACATAGGGTCATCGGGTGAGGCGAAAGGTAGTTTATCGATGATCACGCAAGTCAATTTGTCACCTCGAACATCAACACCTTCCCAAAAGCTTGCCGTTGCTAATAAAATGGCCTCTGGATTTTCGATAAAGGCATCTAATAAACGGCCTTTACTCATTCGTCCTTGAACTAATAAGGGGGATTCTATTTTTTCAGCTAATATGTCAGCCACTTGGTTTAACATACGATAACTCGTAAAAAGTAAAAAACATGCTCCCTTGCTTGCTAAAATTAACGGTATTGCTAATTCAGCTAATGCCAAAGCGCGGCCATGATGTTGAGCATCAGGTAAATAACGCGGCACGATGAGTTGTGACTGTGTTTGATAATCAAAAGGGCTATCAACTAATAACGTTGCGGCTTTTGTTTTCGTTAAATTTAAGCCTAGTTGCTGAGAAAAGTGAGCAAACCCTTCGTTTACTGCCAAAGTCGCTGAAGTAAAAACCCAACCTGCTTCTGATTTTGCAATATAATCACTGAATTTATCTGCAACACTTAAGGGTGTTAAATGTAAAACCACATGTCGACGAGTCGTTTCATACCAAAAACTCATTCCGTCTATATCAACATTCGCCATAATGTCATATTTAGCGAGTATATCTACTGCACGTTCATAACAATTATCAATGGCTTCATTACGAGAAATACAGATTTTGATCACTTGATAAAGAAAGTCCAAATCAGTTTTCAGCGCTGAGAACGCTTTTTCAAATCTTGACTGACGATATTTTTCTCGCCAATTACCACGTTCAGGATCATGGAAAAATAACAGTCTAAATTCCTGCGCTGCTTTTTGGCATTTCTCCGCCGCTTTACCCAACTGTTTTACATCCGTTAACGTGGTTTTATATATTTGAATAACATCAGAACATAAATCAAGAATTTGTTTCGTCGAAAAAGCTTCACCAAAATACTCACTCGCAATATCAGGGATTTGATGTGCTTCATCAAAAATCACAACGTCAGCTTTGGGAATAAGTTCGCCAAATCCTGTGTCTTTTAGAGCCATATCAGCGAAAAACAAATGATGATTAACCACAAGAACATCGGCGTCAATCGCTTTTTTACGGGCTTGCACTAAATAGCAGTCGTCAAAATTTGGGCAATCTTTTGCTAAGCAATTGTCAGTCGTACTGGTAACAAACGGATATATGCCTGAGTCTTCGGCTACGTCAACTATTTCGCCTATATCACCACTACGTGTAGAAGTTGCCCACGTTCGAATTTTAACAAAATCAGTCAGCATAGCTGCATCTAACTGCCCTCGTTCTTTCACATAAAGTTCAAGGCGATATATACACAAATAATTCGCGCGTCCTTTTAATAAGGCAACTTGCACATTAGTTGCCATTGCATTACGAATAAGCGGAATATCTTTATGGAACAATTGTTCTTGTAAGTTTTTCGTTCCTGTAGAAACAATGACTTTTTTTTCTGACAATAAAGATGGAATTAAATAGGCAAAGGTTTTACCTGTCCCGGTACCTGCTTCAACAATCAAGCAAGTTTTTTTTTCAATGGCTCGGTCAACGTCTAACGCCATATCAATTTGAGCTTGGCGAGGCGAATAGCCATTAAGCACTTTAGCGAGAATACCTGAAGATGAAAATGCTTGTTCAACTGGAGTCATGAAAAATACGGCTAATAAATATTGTCTTCAGTATAAAGAATAATGAGCTAGAGAGAAATACACATTCTGCGTAATAAATAGCGTTTAGTTAAATGATTATACAAAAATGTCTAAATGGTGAATATCTTCATCAGGCTCATTAGGCCTTTTTTTTGGATGGATGAACTCTTCTTTATGAGTAATCACTGCTGACATGTCATCATCGAAATTATCTGCAAGACTATGTTCAGGAGCATTTGAAACGACAGTACTATGGTCTTCATTTTCTTTTTCATGTTGTCGATTCTGTTTTTTATCTGAATGCTCTTTAGGTAAATCAATATACTGTTCATGGTTTTCAAGATGATCAAGGTCATCCGTCAATTCACTCATTGAGGGTTCTTTAGAAAGCGCTTTAACGCGAACACGTTCTGGTTTAATCGGTGCCTGAACAACACGAGTTAATACAGTGGTAAAAATATCCATTTGTCATTTAACCTTTTCTTAACCTATTAACTTAAGTATCGACCATAACCGACATTTCTTTATATCCTTATTCCATTATTTTATAAGAACAGCTTATTTATTACTTGCTCATTATAAAAATAATCAGTAATGTGATAAATAATTAGAGAATGATTTGGAACGAAATATAATTTTCGTCAAATTATTTACAGAAATTAACTAATCATGTAAGTAGCTGATTAGTTAAAATACAAAAAATACAATGAGCATAATATGAATATCAACCTAAGCACACTACATCGCCATCATCACCATATCGATTAGCTGCTCAGGTTTATTCGCTGAGGGGCAATGACCTTTCGGCGAGTTATATAACTCAAATTTAAACCCCCGAAAGAGTCTATCTCTCTCGGGGGTTTTTCGCATTTTATAGCCCTTGAAATTGTATATACAGCAATTTTTGGCCAACGTTTTATTTAAAGGAAGTATCAACATGACAACAGAAACTCGTTTACGCATCGCTATGCAAAAGTCCGGTCGTTTAAGTGACGACACCCAAGCATTATTGAAACGTTGTGGCTTAAAGCTCAATGTTACCGACCGACGTTTATTGGCTCATGTTTCAAACATGCCTATCGATATAATGCGTGTGCGCAGTTCTGATATTCCAGGTTTAGTCATGGACGGTGTGTGTGATCTAGGCATTGTTGGAGACAACACATTAGAAGAAGCTGCATTAGAACGTGAATTGATGGGTCAGAAATCTCAATATATCCGCACTTCACAACTTAACTTTGGTGGATGTCGTCTATCAATTGCGATGCCTGAAGGTTTTGATTACCAAGGAGTAAAGAGTTTAGACGGCTTACGTTTTGCAACAACCTACCCTCAGTTATTAAACCGTTATGCGAGAGACAATGGTATTAATGTTGATTTTTGTTTATTGAAAGGATCGGTGGAAGTTGCTCCTCGCGTTGGCTTATCTGATGGCATTTGCGATTTAGTTTCAACAGGCGCAACTTTGGAGGCTAATGGCTTAATAGAAGTTGAAGAAATATTCAAATCTACAGCGTCTCTCATTCAAAGTTCTGCTGCTTTATGCTCTGAGAAACAAAGCATTCTCAATACGCTTTTACCTCGTATTCAAGGTGTAATGAAAGCCAAAGAAAGTAAATACATAATGCTACATGCGCCAAAAGACAAAATAGCAGAAGTAAGTGCACTAATGCCGGGCAAAGAAACACCAACAATTTTACCTTTAGCGGGGCGTGACGACCTAGTTGCCGTTCATGTTGTCGCTACTGAGACTTTCTTTTGGGAGACGATGGAAGAGTTAAACGCTCTAGGCTGTAATTCTATTTTGGTAATGCCAATTGAGAAAATGATGGGCTAATACGCGTCATAATTAACGTTTCTACTACATTGTCAATTTTATTCGTCACCATCACTTAGCACACTAAGCTCAGGAGACTCATAAAATAACAGCTTCGTAGAAACACTAATTATTTAGCGTATCCATATCTATTGTTAGGAAATATAGAAAATGAAAAATAAAATAATCGATTGGCAAACATTATCAAAAAGAGAGCAGCAATCAGTACTTGCTCGACCAGCGATAATTGAAAGCGGTTTACTTTCACAGCAAGTTGAAAACATATTAAACAATGTTAAGCGTAATGGTGATAAAGCCCTTTATGAACTGACTGAAAAGTTTGATGGTGTAAAGTTAACCACTTTGGTTGTTACCGATGAACAAATAGTAGCAGCACGTGCAGCATTATCAGCTAAAAGACTCAAAGCTATCGAAACAGCTTATGGTCAAATTAAGCGTTTTCACCAAGCACAAATATGTGAAGACATTACTGTAGAAACGACACCTGGTGTTCGTTGTACCTTAAAAACAGAAGCGATAGAAAGTGTTGGTTTATATATTCCAGCAGGTTCTGCTCCTTTACCTTCTACTGTATTAATGTTGGGTGTACCGTCACAATTGGCAAAATGTCCTCGTACTGTTTTAGTTTGCCCTCCCGATAAAAATGGCAAACTCGCGAATGAAATTCTTGTTGCGGCTAAACTATGTGAAATTGATGAAATTTATACTGTAGGTGGTGCACATGGTTGTGCAGCAATGGCCTTTGGCACTGAAACTATAAAGCCAGTTAATAAGATATTTGGCCCTGGTAATAAATACGTGACCGAAGCCAAAAAGCAATTGGCACAACAAGTGAATGGTTTTGCTATTGATATGCCAGCTGGCCCTTCTGAGGTTTTGGTCATTGCTGATACTAATGCAAATGCTAGCTTTGTTGCAGCGGATCTTCTCTCTCAAGCTGAGCACGGCCCTGATAGCCAAGTTATTTTATTGTCTGATAGCGCAGAATTAATCACGAAAGTGCAAAATGAATTACTGAGCCAAGTAGCCGTACTTTCTCGTCGTAAAATAGCAGAGGAAGCACTAACACAAAGTCGTTTGATTTTAGTTGAAAGTTTATATAAAGCAGTTGAAGTATCTAACCTTTATGCCCCAGAACATTTAATAATCCAAACAAGTAACGCTCAGGAACTTTTAAAAACCTTACGTAATGCCGGTTCTATATTTGTGGGTGAGTATACGCCAGAATCTGCTGGTGATTATGCGAGTGGTACCAATCACGTTTTGCCCACGTACGGCTATTCAAAAGTAGTCTCTAGTTTGTCGTTAGCAGATTTTTCGCGTCGATTTACCGTTCAAGAGATAACGAAGCAAGGCTTAACCAATATTTCTGAATGTATAATTGAATTGACTGACGCTGAAGGTTTAGACGGTCACAAACGCGCCGTAACCATTAGGTTAGAGGAATAACCATGTCAACAATAGCGAACAAACTTGCCCGCGAAGAACTTGTTGATATGGTGCCATACCAATCAGCAAGGCGACTCTATGCCAGTGGTAGTGATTCATCTTCTACACAAAATAAAATTTGGCTTAACGCTAATGAAGCTTCCGGTGATGGTAACTATAATATCGATAGTAACAGTATTAACCGTTACCCAGACTTTCAACCTGACAATTTGATTAATGCTTATTGTGATTATTCGGGATTAACGCCAGCTAATATTTTGGCAACCCGTGGCGCTGATGAAGGTATTGAACTGATCATACGTACTTTCTGTAAAGCTTATCAAGACAGTATCTTAATTTGTCCGCCTACCTATGGTATGTATGCCATTAGCGCTGAAAACCATGGTGCCGGTATTGTTCGAATCCCCTTAATCGATAATCAACTTGATATTGAAAGTATGAAAGCTCAAGTTGGCCAAGTGAAAGTTGTTTTTCTCTGCTCTCCAGGAAACCCTACAGGTAACCTATTAACAACAGAATCAATTAAAGCTGTTCTCGAACTTTTTGGTGATACGGCAATCGTTGTTGTTGACGAAGCGTACATTGAATTTTCGCCTGAAAACACTAAGGTTAACTGGCTTAAAGACCATCCACAATTGGTGGTACTGAGAACATTATCGAAAGCGTTTGCACTTGCTGGTTTACGTTGCGGCTTTACCTTAGCTAACGCTGATATTATAACCATGCTTAGCAAGGTTATTGCACCTTACCCAATATCGGCACCGGTAGCCGATATTGCAAGTGTCGCTTTAGCAAAAGCAGGCCTTGAAAAAATGCATACACGCGTTCAAGAAACAGTGGTTTTACGTGCTCAGTTATTTGACTGGCTTAACAACCAAAACTGGTGTGTTAATGTTTTTGAAAGCGATGCAAATTTCATTTTATTTCGAACAACAGACACCAAGACCAAAAACTTTATTTTTGATTGCCTAAAGCAACAAGACATTCTTATTCGAGATCAATCCGCGCAACTACAATTAGCCAATTGTTTACGTATTAGTATTGGTAGCGAACAAGAATTGTCACTTTTAAAACAAACAATTATTAATGCCTTTTCACAAGTAACATCAGAGACATAAAAATGCTTAATACAAAAAAAGAAAACATATTATTTATCGACAGAGATGGCACTTTAATAGAAGAGCCTGTTTCTGATAAGCAAGTAGACACACTTGAAAAACTGGTTTTTGAACCTAATGTTATTCCTGTTTTATTATCACTTCAAAAAAAGGGTTTCCGATTAGTTATGGTATCAAACCAAGATGGTTTAGGTACGGTGAGTTATCCGCAAGCAGATTTTGACTTGCCCCATAACAAAATGATGGAAATTTTTAGTTCACAGGGTGTTATTTTTGACGACGTGCTACTGTGTCCTCATTTTGATGAAGACAACTGTAGTTGTCGTAAACCTAAGTTAGGTTTGGTGAGTGGTTACTTACAGCAAGGTAAAGTTAATTTTGAAAACTCTTTTGTCATAGGTGATCGTGAAACCGATTTACAACTTGCCGCTAACATGGGTATTCAAAGTATAAAATATGATAGAGAAATTTTGAATTGGTCTGCAATTTCTGAACAATTATTGTCTCAGCAACGTGAAGCTAAAGTTGTTCGTACAACGAAAGAAACCAATATTAACGTTGCAATTAATCTAGATAAAGTCGGTGCCGTAAAAATTGATACAGGTTTAGGTTTCTTTGATCACATGCTTGAGCAAATTGCTGCCCATGGTGGTTTTTCAATGGAAGTCAGTGTTGATGGCGACTATCACATTGACGAACATCATAGTGTTGAAGATACCGCACTTGCCCTTGGTCAAGCTTTGAGAAAAGCACTTGGTGATAAACGTGGTATTGGTCGCTTTGGTTTTGTGCTACCTATGGATGAATGTCGTGCTGAATGTTCTATCGATTTATCAGGACGCCCTTGGCTTGAGTTTGATGCAGACTTCACTGATAACAAAGTAGGAAATATGTCGACGCAAATGGTTTCACACTTTTTTCGTTCTCTCGCTGATTCTATGGCTATTACTCTTCACCTTTCTACAACGGAAGGTAATTGTCATCACCAAGTTGAAAGTTTATTCAAAGTGTTTGGACGAGCATTGCGCCAAGCAATTACGGTAAGTGGTGATGTACTTCCTAGCACTAAAGGTACGCTCTAATGTCTTCAGAACAAGCAACGATGAATGTTATTGTTGATACTGGCTGCGCTAACTTATCATCAGTAAAATTTGCGATAGAACGTTTAGGTTTTGACGTAACCATCACTGATGATATTGAAACGATTAAAAATGCTAAAAAAGTCATACTCCCCGGCGTAGGCACAGCTAAACATGCTATGGAAAATATTAGAGCCAGAGGTCTCGTTGAAACACTACAAAATTTAACGCAACCGGTTTTAGGGTTTTGCTTAGGCATGCAGTTAATGTGTAACTCGTCAGTAGAAAGTAGTGACGGTAAAAAAGTCGCATGTCTCGGTATGATTCCAACAGATATTACACCGTTAGACGCTGAGAATAATAGATTACCACATATGGGCTGGAACACCTTGTCGTCAGTTTCTGAACACCCAGTGTTTAAAGGTATTAATGTAGATGATTACTTTTATTTTGTTCACAGTTTTGCAGCACCAATAAGTGAATACACGGCAGCAAGTTGTAAATATGGTACTGAATTTTCTGCGGCTGTTGCCAAAGATAACTTTATTGGCTGTCAATTTCATCCTGAACGCTCAAGTGAATTAGGCAGTAAAATTATTAAGAATTTTTTGGAGTTAACAATATGATGATCCCCGCAATCGACTTGATCGACGGTCAAGTAGTTCGATTATTTCAAGGTGATTACACCCAAAAAACGAGTTACGAATATACGGTTCAAGAACGCCAGCAAGCTTATGCGAAATCGGGTGCAACTGTTATGCACTTTGTGGATTTAGATGGTGCAAAAGATTCAACGAAACGTCAGCTTGAAACACTTAAAACCGTCGTAAAACATCCAACAATGACTATTCAAGTCGGTGGTGGCATACGTTGTGAAGAAGATGTAAAACAGCTATTAGCACTCGGCGCAGACCGAGTTGTCATCGGCAGCTTAGCCATTAAACAACCAGAACTGGTTACCCAATGGTTAAAAACCTATGGCTGTGAAAAAATTGTTTTAGCACTTGATATTAAAATTGATGCGCTTGGTAATAAAACCCTCCCCACTCATGGGTGGATTGAAGATAGCGGCGTTAATTTAGAAGACTTACTTGCTCAATATCAAAATGCAGGCATCAAACACGTGCTTTGTACCGATATTAGTAAAGACGGTACATTAACGGGTACCAATGTAGATTTATACTCTGAAGTTTGTGCTAAATATCCTGAAATTCAATGGCAAGCTTCTGGTGGTATTGGCAGCCTTGATGATATTAAAGCGTTAATTCCAACAGGTGTAAGTGGCGTTATTTTAGGCCGTTCATTACTTGAAGGTAAATTCACCCTAGAAGAAGCAATAGCATGCTGGCCAAACAATAAAGGTGAAGTGTAATGTTAGCCAAACGAATTATACCTTGCCTTGATGTTCGAGACGGAAAAGTCGTGAAAGGTGTGCAATTTCGAAATCATGAGATTATTGGTGACATTGTTCCTCTTGCCAAAAAGTACGCAGAAGCAGGTGCTGACGAATTGGTCTTTTATGACATAACTGCGAGTTCTGACGATAGAGTGGTTGATAAAAGTTGGGTCAGCCGTATAGCAGAAGTTATCGATATTCCCTTTTGTGTTGCCGGCGGTATTAAAACTGAACAAGACGCAAAACAGATATTAATGATGGGTGCCGATAAAATATCAATTAACTCCCCTGCTTTACGTGAACCTGAATTAATTACACGTTTAGCTGATGTTTTTGGTCAGCAATGCATAGTGGTAGGCATTGACAGTTTTTATGATAAAGAAACAGGCCTTTATCAAGTTTATCAATTTACGGGTGATGAAAACCGTACCCAACAAACTAAATGGACTACCTTTGATTGGATCAAAGAAGTACAAGCACGTGGTGCAGGTGAAATAGTACTAAATTGCATGAATCAAGATGGCGTTCGTCAAGGATACGATATAGAGCAATTACAAAAAGCACGTACTGTTTGTAATGTTCCCTTGATCGCATCTGGTGGTGCAGGAAAAATATCACACTTCTTCGATGTATTTAATGAAGCCGATGTTGATGGTGCACTGGCCGCAAGCGTATTCCATAAAGGAATAATTCCAATGAATGAATTAAAACAAACATTAAAAAATCAAAATATAGAGATAAGATTATGTTAGTTACCCTAGAAAACATCAAAGAATTGGCTTGGGATAAAATGAATAACTTGATCCCTGCCATTATTCAACATCAAGATACTGGCGCCGTTTTAATGCAAGGTTACATGAATGCTGAATCACTTGAGCAAACATTAACGTCCGGCAAAGCCACATTTTTCAGTCGCTCTAAACAAGCCTTATGGGTAAAAGGCGAAACATCAGGAAATTTTCTGAATGTCAGTGAAGTTTTAACCGATTGTGATAACGACAGCTTGCTTATTGCATGTCGACCTATTGGTCCTAGTTGTCATCTTGGCACTGAATCTTGTTTCCCTGAACAAAAGTTGACCCAGAAAAATTTTCTCAGTGAATTAGAGCAAGTCATTGCTAGTCGTAAAGGTGATGACCCAGAGAAAAGTTATACTGCTCACTTATTCTCTCGAGGCACAACTAAGATAGCTCAGAAAGTAGGTGAAGAAGGCGTGGAAGTTGCCCTTGCCGCCGTAGCTGAAACGAAAGAAGATTTATTAGGTGAATGTGCTGATTTGTTTTATCACACGCTTGTTTTACTTCAAGATCAAAATATTGAAATGTCAGAAGTTATGGCTGTTCTACAAAAACGCCATAATAAATAGCTCAGAAATATTAGAAAGGTAGGTAGTTTATAAGAGACTTTATATACCACTTACTTTTCTGAGCTAAGTAGCTATACTAAATTAATGATTACTGATAAGTAATTTACTCATAAATATGAAAAGGATTTTTACACTTGGCAACTATAAGATAGTTGAGCAATATAATGTTAAAACTCTTAATCAAATTAACAACTTTTCTTATCCCTATACTCTTGTTACAGAGTCTCCTATATAGCTCATTTTCAAAAGCTGAAGACATATTAATTTACATACGTGATGATGTTTACGATGATTATATTAAGTTTGTAGATGATCGTGACGTACATACTATTACAAACTTCTCAGGAAAAAACATTCGCCGAGATGTTGTCGATATGATCATAGCGCAACAAGCGTTAAAAATTGGTAATTTTCAGCATGAATTTACATACGCCGCCGGAAAACTAAATTTTCGGAACACTAAAATGTTAGAGTCTGGCCGTTTATTGATCAGTTTTGATACCTATTGGTTATCTGATGCAGAAGCATTAAATGACAGTGTTTATATTTCAGCACCAGTTATTAGAAAAGGAGAATATATTGCTGGTATATATACTAGCCCTAATAATAAAGCGGTTTTAACCATTAAAGAATTGAATGATTTAATCAATTTTAGCGCGGTATCCACACCAAAATGGCGAACTGACTGGCAAACATTGCAAGCTTTACCTTTGAAAGATCTTATTCAAGAAGACGAGTGGTTAAGTCAAGCTAGAATGGTTAGCTTAGGTTGGATAGATTTTTTATTAATGTCTTTCAATTCAACACCAGATCAATCATTTAACATGGAAAAAATTCATTTAGTACCGGTACCTAATATTGGGATCGAACTAAAAGACAGTCGCCATTTTGTTATTAGTGCCAAACATCCTCTGGGTAAAGCTGCATTACTCGCCATAAATATTGGACTCGATAAGTTACGAGATAAAAATATGATTAAGCAAGCATTTACTGAGGCTGGATTTTTTATAGAACGTAAAAAGATTAAAGTATTAAACGTGAAATAGTACTTACCTCATCACTAAAATATTCGCTACAGCCCTTATTGTATTCAATATAAAACTTAAGTTAGTCGTTAAAATTATTGACATTACTATAGATTAACGTATATTTTTCCACCATAAAATGGACGATAAAAACTGCTAAGGAATAGCAATGTTTAAATACTGGTCAATCAAACGTTACGGCACAAAACTGCTTCCCAATCTGGAAAAAAATTTTGGATGCAAAGAATATTATAGTGCGTCTGAAATTCGGACAACAATTTTTAAAAATAACTTTTCAACAAGATACTTACCCTTAGGCTATATTTTATTTCTCGATGATTTATCGTTAAGAGAAACAATGTATATTGAATTCCCTCAAATAAATATCTTTGAGTATAGTAAAGAAATTACAGATTACTTAGAAAGTAAAAGCTATCAAGGTTACTTGCAGGTACTGCGCCAACAAGCATAATATTTATTGACGTTACCTTATAGTAAATAACAAAAAAATATTTCACATAGGTATTTATCAATGAATATAGATTGGCAAGTAAAAACGTTTAAAGAGCTCAACATAGATGAACTATACGAAATATTAAAACTTCGTATTGATGTATTTGTCGTAGAACAAACGTGTTTTTATTCTGATTTGGATGATATTGACCGACATAAAGAAACCATACATCTTTTTTGTTATACAGAAGGTAAGATTGCAGGTTATCTACGTATTTTAGCAAAAGGTCAAAGTTATGATGAATACATAGCTATTGGCCGTGTAATCATTGCTTTTCATGCAAGGGGAACAGGCTTAGGACATCAATTAATGGCTGAAGCGTTACCCCTTTGCAAGCAGCATTTTCCTGAACAAAAAGTTAAAATATCAGCACAGGAACATCTTGAAGGTTTTTATAATCGACATGGCTTTGAGCGGGTATCTGATATGTACTTGGAAGATAACATTCCACACATCGCCATGTTACAAAAAACACTTTAAATTACGGTTAACTGATAAATAATCGTATATTTTCAACCGCTAAAACTATAATAACAAGAAAAATCGATAACATTCCTATTTGACGCTGTTTAGAAGTTCCTGTTGTTTTGGATAATCCTATGGCATGGAGAACACGTCCAATAAATAAAGTAGCTCCCAAACCATGCAACCATATAGGACTTGCTCCATTGATTTCATAAGCAGCTAACATCAATAATGCAATAGGAATATATTCAGCGAAATTTCCATGCACACGAATAGCTTTTCCTAAGGCTTCATTGCCGCCATCACCAATACCTACTTTAAATTGCAAACGTAGACGTATAATATTAATTGCTAAACCAACAAACAAAAGCCCTAACAAACTAGCATAAAGGCCTGTTATAGATAAATTGAATTCCATTAAATTTCTCTTATATTTATATATGAGAGTAATAGTTTACTGTTAATAATAGATTTTAATAGTGTCGAAAAGGTAATTATTTAGGGAAAAGAGTCAAAGAAGGTTATTTAAAGGGCGTAAACAAAAAAGTTCGCCTAAGCGAACTTTATAATATTATTTATGAAATTAAACAAAGTGCTATAGCACTTAACTCAATTCTTTTTCTATTAATGCACTAACTTCTTCAACTGGCTTAGTACCATCAATTGTTAAGTATGAACATGCGCCTGCTTTAGCTTCATTTTGGTAATATGAAACTAATGGCTTAGTTTGTTCGTGATAAATTCCTAAACGCTTACGAACTGTTGCTTCTTCGTCATCAGGACGAATTGATAGGTTATCACCGGTATCGTCATCTTTACCTTCAACTTTAGGCGGGTTATAAACTAAGTGATATACACGACCTGATCCAGCATGAACACGACGACCACTCATACGATTAACAATAACTTCATCAGGTACATCAAATTCAATAACACTATCAACAGATACTTTGTTATCTTTCATCGCATCAGCTTGTGGGATTGTACGAGGAAAGCCGTCAAGTAAGAAACCTGCTTTACAGTCATCTTGAGCAATACGTTCTTTCACTAAGCCAATAATTAAATCATCAGAAACCAATTGCCCTGCATCCATAACCGCTTTAGCTTTGTTACCGAGTTCAGTACCAGCTTTGATCGCTGCACGTAACATATCGCCTGTTGAAATTTGTGGAATACCAAATTTCGCCATTAGAAACTGTGCTTGAGTGCCTTTGCCAGCGCCTGGGGCACCTAATAAAATAATGCGCATAAAAATATTGCCTTATATGATTAATATACTAATTGGGCTGTTGTACTTGTTAACAACATACCGTCAATATAACAGCCAAATGAGTATTTATTTGAGTGTGCAACACTATACAAGTTCAGTTGTAGTCAAACAAGTAGCATTACCACTCAATCAACAAAAAATGGGCTTAAAATGTCTTTTTCAGACTAAAGTCTATGGGTCTCAAGTACTTTAACAACCAATTAGGAAATAAATCACTAAAACTTATAGGCATACATAGTAATTGTTCAACTAAGTTTATCCCCATATTCACTGGCTCTACTTGTTAATTTATCCTTTACTTGAAAGATCTCTCAATTTCGATTTACAACACTCTGAAATGACCTAATCCTCACAAAGTTCAATGAATTGATTAAGTAACGCCTTAATAGAAACAATATCAAAAATGTCAGTCGCCTGAATAAGCTGGTTTGAAAAGTCTGCAAGAGAGGCTGATTGCTGACTCCCTGCAATATTTTGCAAGTCATGTGCAAATGCAGAAATCCCCGTTAAGTTATTGCTTTGTTTAAGTTCGCGACACATAAGCAAATGTTTATTTCGTAATAGACTTATTAGAGGTAATGAAAATATTAACTTATCACTGTCATTAAGTTCACTTTGTTCTACTTCGGTATACTCTAAATGCTTTTGTAATTCAGTAATCAATTCTTGTTGAAGTACAGGTTTACGGAGATAACCAGAGAAATTTTCCCTTCGCTGTCTTTCGTAATCATCACGCATAACTGAAGCGGTTAAGGCAACAATGGGCAAACCTGGTTGTGCCTTATTAATAATATTTGCAGCTTCGTAGCCATCCATTTCTGGCATGCGAATGTCCATAATAATAAGGTCGAAATCATTTTTTTTAGCACGTTCAACCGCTTCCTTACCATTGCATGCTTCTTGATAATTTATATGTAAACTTTTAAATATTTCGGTGAGTAATTTACGGTTATTTTTTACATCGTCAACAATCAACACGTTGCAATCATCGAACTTGATGATACTTCGCTTGTTTACGTTTACCTGATAAGTGCTAGCAATGTCGATAGAGGAAATATCTACAGATTTTAGATATATAGAAAAGCAAGAACCTTTGTTAGGAGTGCTATTAACTGATATTTTACCGTTCATCAATTCAGTCAAACGTTTGCTAATAGTTAGCCCGAGGCCCGTTCCGCCATATTTCCTAACGCTTTGGCCTTCTTGTTGCTGGAAACTTTCAAAAATGTAATCTATTTTATCTTTATCAATGCCAATGCCGGTATCTTCAACGTCAATTCTTAAATCTACAGTACTATGTATCACATTTTTATTTTCAGCTACTGCTCTCAAAGTAATAGTGCCTGTGTCAGTAAACTTAACAGCATTACCAACAAGGTTAAATAAAACTTGTCTAATACGAGTGGAGTCAAGCAACAATGAATGCGGTATTTTTTCGTCTACATCAAGCATAAAATCGAGGTCTTTGTTGCGTACATTCATCATAAACACATTACTAATGTCTTCAAAAATATTATGAGGGTTACAGACCTCTTTCTCGATAGAAAGTTTACCTGCTTCTATTTTGGATAAATCGAGAATATCATTAATAAGCAGTAATAATGAGTTACCCGCAGACTTGATAGTTTTAACAAATGATTTGAGCTTATTATCTTGAATTTGCTCATAAAGTAATTCAGTGAAACCAATAATGGCATTCATTGGGGTACGTATTTCATGGCTCATATTCGCTAAAAATTCTGATTTCGCTTTATTGGCCGACTCGGCAATATTTTTTGCGACCTCTAAATCTCGCTCCATCAAAACACGTTCATTCAAATTAACGATAATATGTAATTGCGCATTGGTATTTTGATATCTGATTTGTTTAACAGATAAGAGCGCATCAATGACTTTATTATCACGCGTGGTTATCTGAACTTGTTTATCAGACGCTTCAAAAAAATCTACTTTGTAAAAATCATGTTCAGTTGAAATTGGTTTTTTATCGTGACAAACATCAATGGCTAATTCTTTTATTGCATTTTCGTTTACCATGAGCAATTTATTGGTTTTTATATCAGTGACATAGATAATGATAGGAATATTATCTATGACAACAGCGAGGTTTCTTTCACTTTGTTTAAGTGAAAGCTCCGTTTTAGTTCTTAAAATAACTTCTTGTTTAAGCTGGCGATTCCAAATAAAAATGATGAGTAAAACAACACTAGCAATAGCAATAATTAAGATAACTAATTGATAATCTGTTTTTACGAGTAGTGCTTTATCTCCCCACTTATCTAATATTTGTTGTTTTTCAGTGGTACTGACATTTGCAATGACCTTATTAATCATAGTTATTAGCATTTGAAGGTCTGGCTGTAAGACAAAGCTGACATCTAAACTATATTCAGTTTTCCCTACAACTCTTAGCGCTTTATACCCCTGTTCTGCAATAACATAATTGGCTTGCGCTAATGAGGAGATAAATACATCAGTTTTCCCCAAAGATAAATCTTCTAACCCTTGTTCAGCTGAATTCACAAATTGAAATTGTTTGTTCGGAAATCGTTCAATTAAGCTATTTGTACTTGAGTAGTCGCTAATTAGCGTAATGTTTTTGTGTAATATTTGGCTAATTTTATCGATATATCTATCTTCATTTCGCATGATAAAAACAAATGGACTACTAATATAGTTGTCTGTAAATGACAGATTATTAAAAGGTGTGTAAGAGCTTGAAGCTGAGCCCAAATTGACTTTGTTATTTTGTAAATAATCACTGCTTTGTTGCCAATTTTTTGTTGGAATAAGTTCAAAAGTAATGTTTAGTGTTTTCTCGATAATATCAAGATAAGTTGGAATAATTCCGCTGTGTTTGTTTTTTTGGTCAACCGACTCAAAAGGCATCCACTGTCGATCTGCAACAAAAGTAAAATGGTTATTTTTCAGTAACCACTGTTTTTCTTTTTGTGTTAATAAAATTCGAGGTTCATCAAATGTCGATTGATTGATCAACCATTTATCTAAGAGCGTTTGAAGTTTCGTTTTTTCTAAATGGATAAGTGCTTTATCAATGATACTAATTAATAGCTTATAGTCATCTCTTACTGCGATATGCAACTCTCTAATAGGAGCATTTGGAAACGTTTTAAAAGGTATGATATTTGTGACTGCTTTCTTATTAAGGAAGAAATTAATCACGGCATGTGAGTCATAAAGAACATCAGCTTTATCTTCAATAATATAATCTATTGCCTGATCAGGAGATTCAATATAAATAAAACGTAATTGAGGCAATCTTTCTTTAATTTCAGCCTCCATCGCACTGTCACGAATGATGGCAAGCCTTAACCCATTCAAATCATTTATTTCTGTAATTTTTATGTTATTACGGATGAAAAAATAATTTAACAAATTTGTATATGGTTGAGAAAAAAGTAAGTCTCTCGCCCTTTTATCGGTTTTAAAAATGGCAACAAGTAGGTCTTTTTCTTTATTTTTTACCTTTGAAAGCGATTTGTCCCAAACATCAGTTGAGTAATCAAATTTTATCCCTGTTAATTCTGCAATGGAGAGTAATAAATCATGCCCTAAACCATCATGAAAACCTTGTTCATTGCTAAATTCGAATGGTGCCCATGCATTATCTCCAGCAACATTGATAACTGGATGTTCGTTGATCCATTTTATTTGCTCACGAGATAATTCAAATACACTGTCTTTGGTTAATGAAACTTTTGATTCTTTTGTAATTAACCACGTTTCAAGTAGCGCTTTATGCTCTGAAGGTTTTATAGCGTCTAAGCCTTTTTGAATGATACTTGCTAATACAGGGTTGGTCTTGTTAACCACAATATGAATTGGATTTTCTACTGAATGACGGGAGGTTTTGAAAGGAATAATAGATGTTATGCTTTCCACCTCTAAGGTATGAACAAGCGTTCCATTGGTATCAAATAAAATATCAGCCCTATTCTCTAATACCGCATTAACAGCATCGGCTGAATTATTTACCTCAATAATGATTATCTTAGGAAAGTGCTTTATTATTAAGTCTCGATAGACATAGTCTTTTGGTAAAGCCAAGCGTTTACCTTCGAGATCTGTAACCGAGTTAACCGTTGAATTATCTCTAATATAGAAGTAATCTAAAGTTTCAAAATAAGGAGCTGAAAAATCAAGGTAGGTTGTTCTTTCTTCTGTTTTATAAACAGATCCCAAAATATGGATCTCATTATTTTTTATTTTATGAAGATTATTCTGCCAGTCATCGGAAATAACGCGGTATTTTAACCCTGTATATTTGGAAATTAGCTTTAGGTAATCATTGGCTATTTCTTGAGAGTTACCTTGTTGATCCAAAAAATTGAATGGTTTCCAATCTGGACTTACACCTAAGATTATCTCTTTATTTTCCACTAACCAGCGTTGCTCTAGATTGGATAATGCGACATATTCATGATTTTGTGCTTTTACTTGACCCGATATAAAAGCCAGACTAATCAGAAAATTGAAATAAAAGACAAAACGAATAAGCATTTTATATATTCATTATGTCTAAAAATTCAGGAAGGTTATCAACAAGGATTTTGACTAAGGATGGATCAAAATGTGAACCACTATTTTCTTTAATATAATCAATGGCATCGTTTGTCGTCCAAGCATCTTTATATTGGCGTTTATGCGTAAGTGCATCGAAAACATCTGCGAGAGCAACAATCCGACCAAATATATGGATATCATCTCCTTTTAGTCCATTAGGATAACCTGAGCCATCCCATTTTTCATGATGTTGATGAGCAATAATTGAGGCTGATGCGGTAAGTCGACGTTTTGAGTTTTTCAACAATGCAGCCCCTTTTTCTGCATGTGTCTTCATAATTGTCATTTCTTCATCCGTGAGTTTGCCCGGTTTATGAAGAATTTCTTTAGGAATAGCGATCTTACCAATATCATGCATAGGTGAGGCTAAAAAAATAATGTTAACTTCTTCTTCGCTTAAATAAGGTGTTTTTTGCGCAAGTAATTTACTTGTTTCAGCAACACGCCTGATATGTTGACCTGTTTCATCAGAAGTTGACTCCATAACTTCCATTAAAATATAAATCATTTCACATTGGTTTTCTTCAATCTCTAATGCTAATCGAACAGCCTGCAGCGTAGCCTTATTCTCAACTTCAACGGCATGCTTTTTTAACTGTTTCTTAGATTCAGATAATTCAATGTGGGTTTTTACACGCGCTAATAATTCATTCGCATGAAAAGGCTTAACAATATAATCAACACCACCTACTTCAAATCCTTTCGCGATGGCGTCTGTATCAGCTTTAGCGGTTAAAAAGATCACCGGAGTTTCTTTAGCGTGATCCATTTTTTTAATGGCTGAGCAAACATCATAACCATTAATTTTAGGCATCATGATATCAAGTAAAATTAAATCGAATACTACTGTATCTGTAGAAATTAAATCAATTGCCTCTTGGCCATCAGAAGCAAAAGAAAATGTATAACTTTCTTCCTTAAGTATATTCATTGCAACTTGAATGTTATCTGAAACGTCATCCACGATTAGAATATGTATATCACTGCCAGTTTTCACAAAAAATCCTTCTTTAATCTACTGATAAATATAATTTAACAATATGTAATATAGGCTATTATTGTTAAATAGATAGTATTTCATTCACTTGTTATTAAGTCTTTAAGCTAATGTAATACCTTAACTTGACAAGATCTATCACCTTTACTTTTTACTGATTGATTAAATTAGCACAGTCCCAATTTATTCGTTGAAAAGTAATTTATTACAAAACAATTTCGACCCAAAGCTTTTGCCTGATAAAGTGCCTTATCAGCCGTTTTTATTATTTCATTGATAGGTAATGAGAAATTAATAACGTCAGAGTGAAGTACGATCGTAGCTCCCATGCTCAATGTAACATGTGCGGCAGTTGGTGATTTTGGATGAGGAAAGTGGTGTATTTCCATTGTTCTTATAATATTATGCATTTTTTTCTTTAAATCTTGCTCAGACATTTCACTAAACAAAAGAATAAATTCTTCTCCACCAAATCGAGCGCATACATCAGTAGAACGATGACATTGTTTATCTAATGCTTGTGCTATTTCAAACAGCGTTTCATCACCTTTCATATGACCAAGAGAATCATTATAATTTTTGAAGTAATCAACATCACACATCACAACAATAAAACCAACTTTTAGCCGAACGCATCGTTCTTGGTAATCGTCTAATTCTGTTTTAAGACCATGCCGATTCATAATTTGAGTGAGCGGATCTGTAATCACTTGTTTTGCTAATAATTCGTTTTGTTTTTGAACAGTAAACATAAGTTCATTCACATTTTTTGATACGGTAATAAGTTCTTTTACAGTAAAATTCTCACTTAATTGACTATGCTTATTTTTTTCATCCAACATTTTAATATTCCGAGCTAGCTTTTTTACAGGGATAATAATATTGATAGAGATAAGTCGATAAATGATATAAAACAAAAAACTGAGCAATGTAATAAATATTAGACTTTTCTGATTAACTAAGTTTGGCATTTTTCCTACACTGTGTCTCATTTTCAGAACGGCTACAGGATCAGAGTTCATGTCTTTAATTAACACTTGACTGAAAACATTAACTTTTTTCACAGAAGCTTTTTCAGACCAAAGCGGTAATTTCTTTAAATTCACAGTTTTAGCAAGAGTACTAAATGAAACTTTAGTCCGTGTGTATTTACTCAAATCCTCTGTAAATTCATTTCCTATAAGCTTGATTGAAATGAAAAAATCACGATGTTCACCGTTCTGATAAGAAGTTCTTATTTGATTGACACTGTATATAGCGGGACCATTTTGAGTTGTTAAAAATCCAACTGTTTGAGGTGTTCCCTTTTCATTTGTAGGAACAGGGAGCATGGCTAAATTATTAGGGGATTTTTTGAAGTCATAAAAAGAAAAGGTCAAAGGTTTTCCTGTTTTGTGGTTTAACCCTCGACCAAAAACAAGATTTAGATTGTCATTTACAAAATAAATGCCATCTATTCCTAGGCTATGAAAAGTATTATCCACTAAATTTTCATCGAGGTAATTCTGGTTTTTGTTATGCATGAAGTCATAAGTTGATGTCCAAACTGCATAATCATAATTTGTTTTTGAGGTATTCTTCATCATATTTTCGATGCTGAAGCTTAAAATATCGAGCTCTCTTTCTGCAAGTAATGAAACGCTTCGATCAAGCTTAGGTAGCTCTATAAAATATCTATATCCAACGAGTGCACTTGTAAACTATATAAAAAGCAATGCAAGTACACGTAATTGCAACTGATTGAAGGTAAGTGATTTCATATGATGAAGTATTGTTGATAAATTGATTTTTAACAAATGAGTTATTAATTCATAACGAACTTCCTATCGTGGAGTTGATCTTGATAAGCATTATTAACATTCAATAATTTAATGCATTTATTGAATGTATAGTTCGTTACAGTAGGTCTTACTTGTATATGTACTTTGGATATATAATGGTGAAAACTTTAATCGCTATAATTGCCGCGATTATTATATTACCAAGCCTATTCACAACTATTTCAGCAACTTTATATACGCCTAAGATTGAATGGAATCCCTACAAAAAAGATCGTGCGATACACTCCGCGAAGTCGATTTTTTGTATTCGCTAAAATTAATTTTTCAACAACCTGCGCAACCATGGGGAATAATGTTTTACTGTCCCTATCCTAGCTAAATAATTAAATAAACAATTTATCCCCGCAGACAAAAACATCTACTTCATTCTTTTAAATTTTTTGTTTGAGGATATTAAAGACAAACAAGGAGAGATACTTACTTTCCTGTTGTAATGATTGTTAAAGGTAACAATCATTCATTGAATCATGGGTGTAAAAATGTTGAACAGCTGTTCCCAATTTTAAATAAAGAAATCAACAAAATGTAGAAAAATAAATACAAAAAAGGGGCATCAGCCCCTTTTCCTATATCAACACTAAAAAATGTTAAAACTTATTTAGTCAGACTTAGCATTAATTTATTTAAACGTGCAACAAAACTAGCTGGGTCTTTTAAACTTCCGCGCTCAGCTAACATTGCTTGTTCAAACAATACTTCAGTCCACTGGTTGAATTTTTCATCGTCAGTTTCATCAGCTACATGTTTAACTAATTCATGCTCACCATTTATTTCAAAAATAGGTAGTGAATCTGGTACTTCTTGACCTACAGATTGCATAAGCTTCATCATCTGGCTACTCATGTCGTGTTCATCAGCCACGATACAAGCTGGAGAGTCAGTTAAACGTTGAGATAACTTAACATCTTTAACTTTACCTTCAAGAGAAGCTTTAATACGAGTTACAACAGAGTCAAACTCTTGCTCAAGTTTTTCTTGTGCTTGTTTAGTTTCTTCATCGTCCATATCGCCAAGGTCTAAACCGCCACGAGTAACTGATTGTAATTGCTTCCCATCGACTTCAGTTAAGTGACTGACTAACCATTCATCAATACGGTCTGACATTAATAATACTTCAATGCCCTTCTTGCGGAATACTTCTAAGTGAGGGCTGTTTTTTGCGGCTTCAAAGCTATCGGCAACAACGTAATAAATCTTATCTTGACCTTCTTTCATACGTTCTACATAAGCTGGAATGGAAACACTTTGAACAGCTGTATCATTTTCCGTTGAAGCAAAACGTAATAAATTAGCTACTTGTTCTTTATTAGCGTTATCTTCAGCTGGGCCTTCTTTTAAAACTTGGCCAAATTCATTCCAAAAGACTTGATACTGCTCTTCATCTTTTTTGCCTAATTTCTCAAGCATTTTAAGAACACGTTTAGTACACCCTTTACGGATTGCTTGCGTAATTTTATTATCTTGTAAAATTTCACGAGAAACGTTCAATGGTAAATCGTTTGAATCTAATAAACCTTTTACAAAACGTAAATACGTTGGCATAAACTGTTCTGCGTCATCCATTATGAATACGCGTTGAACAAATAGCTTTAAACCATGCTGCTTTTCACGGTTATGCATGTCGAACGGTGCTTTACTTGGAATATAAAGTAATGAAGTGTATTCAGTTTTACCTTCTACTTTATTATGTTCCCATAAAAGAGGGTCGCCAAAGTCATGTGATACATGCTTATAGAATTCTTTATATTCTTCATCAGAAACATCTGACTTTTCACGTGTCCAAAGTGCCGTTGCTTTATTTACAGGTTCCCATAACGCAGGAACAGCATCACGCGCTTCAACAGCATGCGTAGTTACTTTGTCTTCAGCATCTTTAACTTCTTCAACAGCTTCAACAGCTGGTACTTCTGGCGTTAACATTTCAACAGAAACTGAAATATGATCAGAGTACTTAGTAACAATAGACTTTAAACGCCAATCATCAGCAAATTCTTTTTCTTCTTCTTTTAAATGAAGAATGATATCAGTACCACGATTTGCTTTTTCAATATTAGCGGTTGTAAATTCACCTTCGCCAGCACTTGACCATTCAACACCTTCAGATGCAGAAACTCCGGCTCCACGAGAACGCACAGTCACTGAATCCGCAACGATGAATGCTGAATAAAAACCGACACCAAATTGACCAATAAGTTGAGAATCTGAAGCTTGATCACCAGAAAGCTGAGAGAAAAACTCAGCAGTGCCAGATTTTGCTATCGTTCCTAAATGATCAACGATTTGGTCATGTGTCATACCAATACCGTTATCAGAAATTGTAAGGGTATTATTATCTTTATCACAACTTACACGAACGCGTAAATCTCCATCACCTTCATATAAACTATCATCTGAAAGCGCTTTAAAGCGTAATTTGTCAGCGGCATCTGCAGCGTTTGAAACTAACTCACGTAAGAAAATTTCTTTATTTGAGTAAAGGGAGTGGATCATTAATTTGAGTAACTTAGCGTTATCCGTTGCAAACTGATGATTTTCTTTTTGGCCTGTTTCTGACATTTTGATACTTCCTAGGTTTAACTGTTTTAAAAGCGTACATTCAAAAGCTGATGAACGCGTTGATAGTTAACATGTGGGGGTAGCGAAAACGTTTTCAAGCAAAAAATCAAAAAATCTTACATAAACACTTATCCCGCACTTAGTCTCGTTGATCTTTAATTATATCCTCACTCAATATCCTTCATCACAAGATGATTTGCTTTACTTCATTGGGATTATTGCACTTAAATATGAACTTTGGAGGATCATTTATGAGGACCCTTTGTATTAATTATGGGCGCAATCACTGATACTTATGGTGTTGGACAAGTGGTAGCGCCACTTTACTGAATCGGGTTAATAGAACACTTTAGCAACTATAATGTGCGCTTTATCTAACAGTCTTTACTGTCAGTTGTGGTATGTTTTGCTCAAATACGAGAAGGTTAATTTAATAGTTAATAACAACGTTGCCAATAATTTATAAAATACCTGCCGGTGTCATTGTCTAAAAGACTGACAATATTGCTATTGTTGAATATTCGACTTCAGTTAAAATGAAACTTCTTCACCTTCATTTAAGATATGCAAAGGAACTTGGGATCCCATTTTTTTATGCATATGTAACAGTCTTAGCAAAGCAGAGTGTGAGCTATGGTCACCCATTTTCCAACTTGCATTGCCGTATCCCCAAGGGATCATCACTTTACAATTTAGCTCTTTGGCTGCCACTAATGCATCCTCCGGTGTTGTATGAACATAACGATACCAAGCACCACTTTCTTTATGAAAATATGAAGCAATTGGCATTAAACACACATCCATATCACCATAACGTTGTTGAATGTTTTTAAAGTGTTCTGAATACCCTGTATCGCCAGCAAAAAAGATACGTTGACCTTCGTGTTCAATAACCCAACCTCCCCATAACGTTTTATCATTATCTTCATAGAGATAAGGTACTAAGATTCGATTACTAAAATGGTGTGCGGGAACAAAATTGAGCGTAAGTTCACCTAACGCTTTGTGTGAATACCATCCCATTTCATTAATACTATAAGCATCATTAGGGAAATGTTCTGCAAAACCTAAAGGGGCAAAATATTGAGTCTTATTCCCAATTTTTTCGATATCATCTTTATTAAAATGGTCGTAGTGAATATGAGAATACAGAACTGCATCAACATTTTTAATCTCGTTGTCGGAGGGCCAAGCGGGTAAATTACGTTCAAAGCCAGTTGATAGCTTAAAGGCCCAATTTACGGGCCAGTCGAATTGCTTACTTACAGGATCTATTAATAAAGAACTTCCATCTGGGCTTTTAATATGAAAACTTGCGTGTCCGAGCCAACGAAAAGTAAAACCTGTATTTACTTTTGCAAGGTTTTGTTTACCTATAAAATGACAATTTTCTGCTGGTGATTCACATTCAACTAAAGGTGAAGGTTCATAACAATTTTCTTCACAGGTAATTTGATAATTTTTCTTTTCAGGATACAAATTGGAAAAACGTAGAGGATCCGTTGATTTTTTCTTATATTTTATAATAGAGTCAGTTTGCTCAATACGAGTAACCTGATTATTCGAGGTACACCCCATAACGAAAAGAAAGCTGAGTATTATACTAATTTGTCGCAAATCATTAATCCCTTCGATTAAAATGAGTATTATTTAGGATAAGTGTAGGCATTAATACTCATTAATTATATTAACTATGATATGTCACATTTATTCACAAGCACTAAAAACTATAATTTTTACGTCCTGATAACGCATGCGATAGCGTATTACCATCTACATATTCTAATTCTCCGCCGACAGGCACCCCGTGAGCAATGCGAGAAATAATCACTTGATGCTTTTTAGCCAGTTCTGCAATAAAGTGTGCGGTAGCTTCACCTTCAACTGTAGGGTTGGTTGCTAAAATTATTTCTTTAAATTGCTTAGTTGCCAATTGGTCTTCTAGAATGTCTAAACCAAGATCGTCTGGTCCTATACCGTCAAGGGGTGATAAATGCCCCATCAAAATGAAATATCTACCTTGGAATTCCCCCGTTTGTTCTATCGCTATAACATCGCCTGGGCTTTCGACAATACAAAGCTGTTGGTTGATAAGGCGCTTAGCACTTTGACAAATATCACAGGTTTCATCTTCAGTGAAATTGCGACATTGTGAACAATGACCAATGTTTTCCATTGCCATCTTTAATGTTCCGGCAAGTTTAGCGCCCCCGATACGATTTCGCTCGAGTAAATGAAACGCCATTCGTTGTGCTGATTTAGCGCCAACCCCCGGTAAACATTTAAGTGAATTGATTAACTCTTGAACAAGTGGACTAAATTTCATAACAACCTTAACAACAAAATGGGTCTGATTTACAACGAACGCAGTTTATCATTTGGTTAATAAAAACCAACATAAATTATTATCTCCCTAAGAAAATAATACGTTATGATGTGTGTAGAATAATTATCATAAATGAACTGCTATGTTATCCAATATCATTATCACTCTCGCATTATTATTTATTTGTGCCTTTTTCTTATCACGATATTTCATCTTGCCAAGAAATATCTGGTTATTATTCGTTGCTCAGCCATTAGTGATGGCAGCGTCTCCAGTTATCGTTTTCATTGGTGGTATATTGTCAACCAGTATGGCAAGTGATCCTTCTTTAGCCACTCTGCCGGTTACGGTAATGATTTTAGGTGTAGCATGTGGCGCTATTCCTGCTGCGATGCTTGCAAAAAATAAAGGCCGTCGATTTGCAATATTTACCGGCTATAGCTGTGGTTTACTTGCTACATTAACAGCTATGATATCAGCGCTTATTTCCAACTTTGAACTTTTTGTGTTCTCAGGTTTACTCTTTGGTATTAGTACTTCCTTTATTCAACAGTTACGCTTCGCCGCAATCGAAAGCATAAAAGATGATAAAGATATTCCTACTGTGTTATCAATCCTCATGCTGAGTGGAATATTTTCTGCGTTTTTAGGACCTGAGATTGCTGTGGCAGCTAAAGATTGGTTAGTTTCTCCACATGGCTATGCAGGGTCATTTTTAGTTTTAGCAGGGTTAATCGTTTGTGCCATGATTATCATGTTGAGCTTTAAAAATACACAGATTGAAAATAACCAAGAAGTCGGTGAGACTCGTCCGTTAAGTGAAATTATAAATCAACCTATTTTCATTATTGCGATATTATCTGCAGCAATTGGTTTCGCGTTAATGAGTTATTTAATGACCGCTACACCTCTCAGTATGCACCAAATGCATGGTCATAGTTTAAATGACACAAAGTGGGTTATTCAGAGCCACATTGCAGCGATGTTTATCCCATCTCTTTTTACCGCGTGGTTAGTTAAAAAAATTGGCTTAAAAAGCTTAATGCTCATTGGTACAGTTATTTATGCGATAGTCACTGTAGTCGCACTTTCTGGCGAACAAGTCGTACATTACTGGTGGGCACTTATTTTATTAGGCATTGGTTGGAATTTTTTATTTTTAACCGGTACAACTTTACTTCCACAAAGTTATAAGCCAAGTGAACGTCACAAGGTGCAAGCGATTAATGACTTTATTATTTTTGGATTACAAGCAACCGCATCGTTATTAGCTGGTTGGGTTTTATTTAAAGCTGACTGGAATATGGTAGTAATTACAAGTATGCCATTTATCGCGATATTGTTTGCCGTGACCTGGTTTTATTATATTAAAGACAGAAAAAAAGCTGCCGATATGGCAGCTCAATCATAGTTCAACAATCTATTTATGAAGTAATTACAAACTGTTGTCATTATCTGAAAGACCAAAACCAATAGAAAAGGTTATGTCATTAGAGACTTCAAACTCTAAACCTGTTATCGCTTTATAGGCAATATCATTATTTTTATCTTCACCAAAAAGTGTACCGTGGTTCGTTTGTACCACACCAACAGCTAGCTCTATGAAAGGAGATACTTTTTCACTTAAGCTTACATAGTTAAAGCGTGATGTTGCCCATAACCCTAGCGCTTCATAATTTCCTGAAAAAGATTGTTCTTGAGAAAAGTTATTCGCTCTGTCATTTTCAACAAAACCACTAAAATGCGTTTTAGCATAATGAAGCGAAATTTCATTCAATAATTGCCAATCTTCATTTAATTGATATTTTTTCCCTAAGCCGAAAAAAATTTCAGGTACTAAATCAATTTCAGTATGACTTAGATCTAAATTTGCTAAATTGTCATAGTGATTTAGGCCAAGGCCAACAAATTTATAATATTCGTTATCTGTTGCCATCGCCGTGAAACTACCTGCGAAGGCAGTAGAGGCAAGAATAATCTTTAAATAGTTTTTCATCATGATTCCTTATTTATTCGTCTTCTTCATAAAGTAAAATATCACCTGGCTGACATTCTAGCGTTTTGCATATCGCTTCAAGTGTTGAGAATCGTATTGCTTTTGCTCGCCCACTTTTAAGCACTGACAAATTTTGTGCTGTTATACCTACTGACAGAGCAAGATCGTTTAATTTCATTTTTCGCCTCGCCAACATGACGTCCAGCTCAATAATCATAGCCACTAGATCACCAATTCCTGTTCTTGATGCAAACTAGTTGCTTCGTTCATAATCCAAGCTATTACGTATATGACTAAACCTATTAATAAAAGCCTTAACTCATCGGAGCCTAAACTCATGTGTATAGCTAATGAATCAGAGGCACCTGAAAGCCTTAAAACTAAAGTTACAACTACCGGATATAAAAGCTTTAATGCAATCCAAGCAAGGAGCACAGTACCAATATTCTTAATACATTGGATATTCGCTGTGGTAAAAATCAATCCCTGTTGATATAAGCCAAATAATTTAAACAAAGATAAATAAAGAAGAATGCTAGGTAATAAATCTGCACTACCTAAAATAAGCAAAGTGTTAAAACCTTCATCACTTAAGGCTTGAGCTAAATCTTCCCAGCTTCCCGAGAAATCAATATTTACTGCTGAAGTGAAAAAATAGAAATGTTCAGAAAGCTCAAATGTTGTTCCACCAACATTATTACTGAACATCAGTAATAATGTATAGCTTACAATTTGCATAAGAAGAAAGAGCGCGACTAATACACGCACTATTTTACTGACGGTTGGAATACTCTGGTGCTGAAACATAAAACTCATAATGTGAATTCATTCAATAAGCTTAATGTAGCATAAAGCAAACAAATAACAATCAACTTTTACCGTAAAACGATAAAATAAACATCCCTCGCATTAATTATGGTACAGCTTGACCATTTCTTGCTTCAAATAATCGATACCAATCTTCACGACTATAATTAAGTTCAAGCGCAAGCTTCGCAGCAACAATACGCTCTGGTGTTGTAGAACCAATAATTGGAAATATGTCAGCCGGATGCAATAACAACCAAGCCAGAATAACTTGCCAAGCTTCACAGCCATATTTTTGTGCCTGCAGCGTTAACTCACCTGCAATACGTTGTTTATCTTCCTCAGAGAATGTATTTCCCCAAGCATCGTAAGCAACACCACCCAATGGACACCAAGCAATCGGTGATATACTATTTTGTTGACATTGATCCAATGTGCCATCATTAAGTGCATCAATATTATGAATATTAATTTCCACCTGATTAACTAATAACGGTGAATCTAAAACACTCTGTAACATAGATATTTGTGATGGCTTGAAATTACTGACGCCAAAATGTGCCACTTTACCACTTGCTTTAAGTTGGTTAAATGTTTCAGCAACTTCGTGAATATCAAATAAATAATCTGGACGATGCAATAGAAAAAGATCAAGTTGCTCTATATTTAGGCGCTTTAAAGAGCCTTCAACACTCGATAAAATATAATCTTTACTAAAATCATAACGGGTTGGCGCATATAAGTTTTCATCGTTTTTCGGTCGAATACTTGCTTTGGAAGTTATAAGCATTTGTTCGCGCAATTGAGGCGATTGCTTTAACAACTCTCCAAATAATTGTTCACTTGCACCGCCACCATAAATATCAGCATGGTCAAAATGATTATATCCCGCATCAATCGCACTATGAACAGCAAGCTTACCCTTAGCAATATCATTAACTGATTGATCACCTGCAATTCGCATACAACCATAGACTAATCGTGAAGACTGAAGTTCGCTATTACCTAAACTATAATTTTTCATTACAAATTTGCTCTCGTTTTATCGCTAATTGACTGACATAATAGCGGCTTTATAGTTGTTGTTCATCAATAACTCATTCATTGCATACGTATAAATAAGGTTTTTTCATTGCAACATTTTATTTGGGATATTGATCCAGTTCTACTCTCTCTAGGTCCATTAACAATTCATTGGTATGGCGCTCTATTTGCTGCGGCAATAATGTCAGGCTTGCAGGTAATGAAATGGGTTTATCAAAATGAAAATAGGCCTGTCGAAGCGCTAGACAATTTATTAATGTATGCCGTATTTGGTATTATTATTGGTGCCAGACTAGGGCATTGCCTCTTCTACGATCCGCAATATTACTTTGCTAATCCCATGAAAATACTAGCAATTTGGGAAGGTGGACTTGCAAGCCATGGTGGTGGTTTAGGACTAATAATAGCATTAGGTATATATGCTAGAAAGTATAAAGAAAACTACCTATGGCTACTCGACCGATTAGCAATTTGTACTGCACTCTTTGGTGTGTTTGTTCGTTCAGCTAACTTTGTTAACTCTGAAATATTAGGCGTTTCGAGTGATGCTCCATGGGCAATTGTTTTCGCACGCATTGATAATATACCTCGCCACCCTGCACAGCTTTATGAAGCCATCGCCTATCTACTCATTTTTATCATTATGTTCTTTATCTATAAAAAATTACAAGACAAAACGCCAAAGGGTTCGTTATTGGGTTTGTTTTTGATTTTAACCTTTACCGCCCGATTTTTAATCGAATCAGTAAAAGTTAAACAAGCTGCATACGAATCAATATGGGCAATGAATACAGGTCAAATGTTAAGTATTCCATTTTTTATTGCAGGTATAATTTTATTAGTTTGGTCGTTAACAGCTAAAAACAAACAAAAATAGACATTGAGAAAATAGATAATGAGTAAAAAGTATTACGTTGTATGGAAAGGCGCAAAAACAGGTGTATTTGACAACTGGTCTACGGTTCAATCTGTAACATCAGGCCGCGCAGACGCGCAATTTATGGGTTTTCCTTCACAAACAGAAGCTGAAGCTGCTTTTAAGTTAACTTATACTAAAGCATTAACACAGCGTTCTTTAAAAACACCACCACGTAACGGAGGTGAATACCCTGCAGCAGCTAAGACAGCAAGCTCAACGTCCTTAAACAAAACCGCCATTGCTGGAAAAACTTCTGGTGGAACAGTAAGAAGTGATCGTGAAGTCACAAAATCAAATATTGATATTTATTGTGATGGTGCATGTTCACCGAACCCTGGAAAATCTGGAACCGGTGTCGCTGTTTACCATCAGGGTGAAATTAATAGTCTTTGGTATGGCGCATTTAACGCTAACGGCACGAACAATACCGCTGAGTTAATTGGCATGCTTCAAGCTTTTAAATTGGCAAAAGCTTATATCAATGCAAATCCGGATAAAACGATTCAAGTGCTGTCTGACTCAAAATATTCTATTGATAGCATCTCAAAGTGGGCGACAGGTTGGAAAAATAAAGGTTGGAAAAAAGCTAACGGTGAAGCGATTAAAAATCCTGAATTAGTGAAAGCTTGCTACACCCTTTATCAGGAAATTAAAAAGGATATATCAATTACACATGTTAAAGGCCATGCAAATATTGAAGGGAATGAATTAGCAGATCGCATGGCTGTTCTTGCCAGAACATCAAAAGAAATTGGTTTTGTACAATATGATAAAAAAATCAATATTCGCGAAATATTAGCGACAGAATCTGGATAACAAGTAGTACAGCAATAAAAAGTTGTCGTATAAAGACAGTTTTATCAAATATAAACCTCTTTAAAATAGAGTTTTTTTTGTTTATAACGCTATTTAATAATTGATATATCTCGTGTAACAGTCTAGAAAATGTTGTGGTAGATATTTTATTTTGACTACGAGTATGCCTGCTATATTATATTAGAGAGGTAAAATTAACCAATAAAGCACTTTATTTGACTTTAAATTTGATTCCACGAATTAATCTACTTTAATTATGCTTATATAAACAATATCGTGTTAAATAACATAGTGTAATAATCTATACATAATGGAGATAATAAATGTCGGATAATAAAAAATACCGCTTAGTAACTCGTAGTGATTTCGATGGTTTAGTTTGTGCAATTTTACTCAAGCATATTAATTTAGTAGACGATATTCTATTTGTTCATCCCAAGGATATGCAAGACGGAGTCATTGATGTAGGTCCAAATGATATTTCCACTAATTTACCTTATGTGGATGGGGTACATATCGCCTTTGACCACCATCACAGTGAAACGCTTCGTAATGAAAAAAGAGATAATCATGTTATAGATCCTAATGCTCCCTCAGCTGCACGTGTAGTTTATGATTTCTACGGCGGGTTAGAAGCTTTTCCAGCAAGCTGGACGAGCATGATGGAAGCCGTTGATAAAGGTGATTCTGCTCAATTCAATATGGAAGAGGTTTTACATGCTAAACGTTGGGAGTTACTCAATTTCATCATGGACTCTCGAACTGGTTTAGGCCGTTTCAGAGATTTTCGTATTTCAAACTATGAACTTATGATGGATTTAATTGATTTTGGTAAAGACCACAACATTGATGAGTTACTTGCACTTCCTGATGTTAAAGAACGTACAGATCTTTACTTTGAGCATGAAGAAAAGTTTAAAGCACAAATTAAGCGTTGTGCAACTGTTCACAATAATTTGGTTGTGTTGGATTTAAGAGAAGAAGAAATTATATTTTCTGGTAACCGATTTGTCATCTATGCTCTATTCCCACAATGTAATATTTCAATTCATATTATGTGGGGACTTAAAAAGCAGAACACTGTTTTTGCTACAGGAAAATCTATCTTTGATCGAAGTTCAAAAACAAACGTAGGTGAATTAATGTTGAAATATAATGGTGGCGGACATAATGCAGCTGGCACTTGTCAGGTGCCACATGAACAAAATGAAGCTTGTCTTGATGAACTGATTTCAACAATTAATGCCGATGGTTAAACATTATTGACAAATTTTGAACAGATATACTATTGCTATCAAGGAAGATGGCAAGGTAAATTAGATTAACGTTAAAAACGCCATACCCCATGCAATTCTAATAACCTTTATTCCAGTCAATATAACTAGGCAACTGTCCATTTAATCGGTATTCTCGGATATTTTCAGCAACAATATTCACTGCACTATCAAAATGCGTTGGAGCAGAAATATGAGGAAGCACCGTAATTTTTTCATGTGACCAATAAACATCATTTTTTTCTAAGGGTTCCTGTTCAAAAACATCTAAAATTGCATGTTCAAGATGAGCACTATCTAGGTGCTGAACGAGATCTTTATTAGCAATAATACCACCACGGGCAAAGTTTATTAAACTTGCACCTTGAGGTAAGTTTTTAAGTAAATCATGATCTATTAGTTGATGAGTGTCAGCTGTAAGCGGCAGTAAACAAATAATGATATTACATTGCTTAACCATAGTAATTAAACCGCCATCTCCTGAATAACATTTCACACCATTAATTGATTTTTCACTTTGACTCCAACCCATGACTTTAAAGCCATTAGCGCACAAACGAAGCGCACTAAGCTCACCTAATTTACCTAAGCCCAAAATTCCTACTGTGCGCTCTTGTGGAAGTAAATAACGGTGCTGTATCCACTGAGATGACTTTTGTTGCTTTAAGTATTTAGGCATATCTCGATGTAAATAAAGTACCCAAGTTAATACAGCTTCACTCATTGTTTGGGCTAATAATGGATCAATTAATCGAATAAGTTTAAAGCTTGGCTGTTGCGGGTTGTCTGTTAATTGTGAAACTAAAGCATCAACACCCGCCCACAAACTTTGTACCCAAATCAAATGAGTATATTGCGACAAAGTAATAGGGGCAGGATTAGCTACAATAGCAATTTCACATTGAATCTTTTCATCCACTGATAAATCTTTATCAAGCTTAATGCATTCATTGGGGAGCTTGGCTGATAAAAGTGCTAGCCATGCGACTTGATCTTCTTCGAGCAGCTGGCTAACAAAACTAATTATAGGGTTATTCAACGTTTTTCTCTTTCTGTTCATTCTTTCAAAACCATATCAATACACATAACGGCAGCAAGAATTAATTTTCTAATAGGATGATTTTCAGGGACATCATCAGAAATTTCAAGAATGTAATTGTCAGCACTGGTAAAAAGCTCTTTACCTATTCCGCCCCACTCTTTTGAAATATGAGCGAGCTCATCATTGCCATCCATGAAGCGAAAATCCCAACCAACCCAGTTTCCTTTTAACTGACATACAATTCTGTCTTGATTGTCATAAATATCAAATTTACCGCCAATAGAAAAAAGCTTTTGTTGGAAATAACCAACTGTATTGCCATCACTATCAGAAATAGTCACTTTGGAAACAAGAAGAGAAATACCTCGCTGAATTCTCACAATACGCTGTTCATCAGGTGTACGTATTTGAACATCAAAAGGAGTCATGGTTTTGTAGTCACTAAAACGAAGGATTTTTGTAAAGAAACCTAAATTTGGTTCTCGACATTCCATAATGATATTGCCCGTTTCAGGATCATAAACGTCATAATTGTTAGCGGCTTTGAATATACCAACATGTTCTTTAATCAGAAATAAATTCTTATTTAGTATGTCTGTCATTTCTAGAAGTCCTTTTAGTTTTTACATTAAGCTATAACGTAGATCCATCAGCAGGTATTGTAAAACGAAAAAACAGACGGTGCCGTTTTAACATTTATACATATTAACAGTAATATATAAACTATTAAGTTATTTTAAGAGATTGGAATTTCCCATAGGTAATACTGCGCCATAACCATTCAAAGGGTCCAAATCGAAAGTGCGACATCCAAAAGCTTGAGAAAAATAATTGAAATACCCAAATGCTTATAACAAAAAGCAGCATGTCACTTCGTTCAAATCTACCGTAAAACCCTAAACCCCATCCATAAAAAATAAATCCACAGATTAAGGTATGTGATAAATAATTGGTTAACGCCATTTTCCCTACATTTGCTAACAAACCTTTCAATATCATTAACGATGATGAACGACAAAATACAACTAAAAGGCTCATATAGCTATAAGCCATTAAAATACTGCCCCAGTAGTTAGATTGGATTCCTGACATCATTGAATCAAGTCCCCAACCACTATCAAAATTAGCTTGATTACCCGTAATAACAAGAGCAAGACCTAGAGCAAGAGCAATAACTGCGCTAATCGTTAAGCGCTTATTGCTGAATCGCTGACCAAAAAAATCCAGCTTAAATAATGCCATACCAATCATCATAAGGCCTACAATTCTGAACATATAAAATAAAACATTGGTTTGCATCTTGGAGGCCATAAAATTACGATGTTCCATTTGCCCTAACCAGCTTGCTTGATTAACTAAAATATCTTTATCAATCACCTCTTGAGTTGGCGCCCATACTACAAGGAGGTTTTTTAAATCAGCTTCTTCCATCAGAGGGATTGCGAAACTCGTTAAAAACATGACTGCAGAGCAAAAACCAATAGATAAAAATGCAGTCATGATTAAAAATTTGATTGGTTTTTTACGTACCGTATAAGCTAGCATCCCAGCTAAAGCATAAGGGAATAAAATATCACCAAACCATAATAAGTAAGCATGTAACAATCCAAAACAAGCTAAGATAAACATTCGCCTGTAGTGTATTTTACTTGGATTGCCACCTTTTTTTTCTATATTATCAGCCATCAAAACAATACCGACACCAAATAGAATTGAAAATATGGTCATAAATTTTTGATCTGCAAACAAATGAGAAAAATAATAAACATAGAAGTTAATGCCAGTTAAATCACCAAACGATGTTGGATTACTGTAAGCAGAGAAATTCATTGAAAAAGCTTGAATATTCATTACAAGAATACCAAGCAAGGCAATCCCTCTTATGATATCAATATTCAGCAGTCTTGATTTTAGAACCATCGGCTCTGCGAAGTTTTGGGTCATATCGTTCTCAAATTACAATTAAATTTTTATAGCGCACAGTTAGTCTTATATAATTTAGTTTTATTACAACATTCGAAGTTTTATATTAATAAAAGAACGTTAGCGTCTTAGAAGTTCATCAAATATACGTTTAACTTGCAGATCACCAAAACTGTAAAGTGCTTCGCTTTGTTGAAATAAACGAAATACTGTCGAAAAATCTTCTGTTTCAAGATTTTTCATAATTAATAACAACTGTCTTTCTGGCCTTCCATAACCACTATCATCAGGTAACCTGTCTAGTTCAGCGTTTACTGCAGGAAGTAAAAAAGGATATTTACGTAAAAAACTTTCCGCTATGAGTAATAAATTATCGAAATCTTTATCTTGATAACTCGGCCATAAACTAGATAAAGATTTAAGTTCAGTAACCGTTATATTAGTGGCGGTGTTGTAAGCAATAATTAACTCATTCTTACTCATAAGACCAAAGCTATATTCATTGCCTAGATTAGGCCGAACTAAGTATATCTTGTAACCTTGCTGTTTTTTTGAGAGTAAATTTAAGACAAACCAAAGATTAGCCTGACAAAACAAGTCATCTTCAAACCAACAATATATTACTGCGTCTGCAGGTATATTTGTTATTTTTGTTATTTCTGGCACTGTACTTTCAAAATATGTTCCCGCAGGTACTTGCGAATAACTTTCTAAGTATTTTTCTCGATTTAGAAATAATTCATTAATATCTTCGCCCTGAATATTGCCATCAACTAAACATTCACGTGCAACGATTAATTCACCCGATATTGATTTGGGGAATTGATTCTTTAAAGAATCACCATTTAGTATGTGATAAATATTATTCATTAGTTTACTTTTTAATTACCTTTACTTAGGAAATAACGGTTTGAAATAATTTTTATTAAAATTTATGATATTTTCAACGTTAACATTAATACAAATCTGAACACAGGTTTATATCGTTAACTAACAAGTGGCAAAAATTCACTTGTTATTTGGATAATACGGCAAAACCTTTCCCATTTAAGGGAAAAAATTATCATAAAACACCTAAATATAAGGCTTTTAGCTAAAACTTCTAATGACTGTTAATTGGCACAGTTACTGCTATCAATTAATAATACGAACAGAAAAAACGAAAGCGCTAGAAGAGTAAATATTATGATGATTAACGTAAACTACAATGAAATATTCGCTCAGGCAAAAACGAAAAGTTCAAACCAAACTAATTTCAATAATATAGACTCGACTCGTTCAAATAATAGTGTAAATCAAGATACCTTGTCTTTATCTAATCAGGCATTATCTCTATTAGAGGGTAATAAAAATATTATTCAAGAAATATCCCCAATTTATGTCAGGCCGCAAACTTCAGCAGAATTACTTGCTAACAATCAGAATAATCAATCAACATTGCAAGTGACAACTTCTTCTTTAGATGTAAATAAAGTAAAAAACATAACTGAGCCTGATTCTCGTTTTGGAAATATGATGCAATCAATACTTGATAAGCGTTTAGGTGTTGACCGAAAAAAACTTGAAGAACTCGAAGCGATGATGGCTGAAATAGCAAAGAATGAAAATCTAAGCCCTGAAGAAAAAGAAAAATCGATAGAAGAAATAGGAAAGATGCGTGAAAAAATCATCGAAGAAAGTATCGATATTAAAAAAATAGCGAAAGAAACCTTTATAGAAAATGATGAAAAGAGTTAACGGTAGAAAAGTTTAAATGATGGAAGAGTAAAATGATTAATTTTTATGAATTATCATCCAATTAAAATCAATCATTTTATAGGATCAACATTGCTATTATTCAGCATAAAGAAAAAAATTATAATCACTAACAAATCGACTTATTTACTCATTAATTATATCCAAGTACATAATTTTCATTATCTTCATTAAGTGATAACTCAACAACAATGTTTTGGTTTTTGTTGCTATTACCCAATTCTTCTTTTAGCTCATGTTTAAAAGAATAAAGATTGTTTGATGAAAGAACTAACAGGCTATTTTGTGAGTTTCGATTACTTATCATAGGACTACCCTCGTTTATATATTTAGCTTCAAGATAGGTATTGCATTAATGGGGCCAAAAATCGACACCTTTTAACCAATTGAAATATATTAATAATTATAATCCACTGAAATTTTGTTTGTATATTGCTTTGCATTTTAAAAAGGAATATCAACTTATGCGAAATTCCTTGGACTGGTAGTGTGTACATAAGAAAGAAAATGTGAAACTCAACCATAATAGAATAATTTATACACAATCGGATAAGAAAATCCCGCTATTATGCGAGCTTTAAAATACGGGTAAATATTGACTATTATTCCAGATGTTAAATCAAATTTTTAACGAGTACGTAAGTTACTGCTTATTGAAAAGATATAGGTCCTGTTGCCACAACACCAACTTTAGTTCCATAGGCATACTCAAACGTCATACTATTTTCAGAACCAGCCATGTTATCTGAAATACATGCACTTAAATATACCAGGTAAACTTTTTGACTGTCAGGCTGAGCTGTAACTGTTTCAACATTGACAGGTAAATTATTATTAACGATAGTTTCATTTTCAGATACAGCAATGGCCTATTGATGACAGATTATCAATAGGCCATTTATAACAACTGCATTGATCAACTTGATTTCACAGGGATATCTCAATTTTAAGCCCTTAATAGTTCGAAATTGACTTAACTATTGAGCTACTCAGTTCAGTATAATTTGACTTACTCACATCGCTCTTATTTTAAAAACGGTAGTTAGCATAAATACCCACGGCATGATCAAAACTATTACCAAGTTCATACCCGTTTTCTTGTGCATCAAAGTCTGAATAGCTAGCAAATAGGCCTATATCGGTATTCTTACTAAACATATAATTAATACCTACACCTACTTCATTTGCGTCGTTTTGATTAAAATCTTTTAAATCACGATAGGTATAACTAGCTGTAGCAGACCAATTTTTTGCTAGGTTAGTTTGTACCCCTACAGAATAGCGGTATTCGTCTTTGTTTTTTATTTTTTCTTCGTCCCACTTTACATAACCTACAGAAAAAATCATTGCAATGTCTTTATTGAAGACATATTTACCATTTAGGTCTGTCCCATAAGCAGCAGAATCACCGTTAATACGAGATTCTTGGAAACCTCTAAAGCCTAAGCCTACAGCTAACTCAAGACCTACTTCATTATCAGGGCGGGCTAAAACACGATAATTAATGCCACCAAGACCAAGTGTTAAATTATCAGTTAAACCGTAGCCAATGTTTAAATTAATTTCTCCACGCTGATCATCTTCCTCTTCAGCAACCCATGCTATCGCACCACCTACAGAAATAGTGCCATCAGTCAAAGTTAAAGGTCTTAATACACGATTTTCAGGATATTCTGTTTCTGCAAATACCGTAGAAGATCCTAAAAGTAATGCTATGCTGATAATTGATTTTTTCATATTAATTCCATGTTTTAGTGTCTAATAAGTTATGAATCTATAATAAAACCTTGTAGGGTTAGTTTCTTTAGGAACTTTGTGTGTGAAATGTTGGCTAACGTGAGAAAATGTAAGAATGGCTTTAAATTATGCACTTTATTAAAGTAATAGAATATCTTATTACAAGATTGATTATGTAAAGTATTTTGCATGAATGTTGAGCGGAGACAAAGGACTGAGTAACATTATATCGTATTACTTCATTCCGAAATTTCGCTCACGTAAAACTAAATTAAAATTTTCTAGTTACTGAGATATATGAATACTCATTACTAGACTATGAGTATTCATATATCTTCGTATTTAACAGAAATAGTTGCACACTTAGTGTATAGTTAAGACTCAACCACTGTGAAGTTACGATTATTTAATGAATAATAAAAAAATAATTTTCTTACTAATTTTTATTTTATGCCCAAATGCTCAAAGCACGGAATTAGTTGCCTGCATTGACGACCACCCACCCTATCAAGTTATTGCTGAAAAACCCTACGGGACTCATATTACTGCGCTTGAAGTGCTTGCCGACGTGCTAAAAAAACAGCTTAAATTTATAAAATCCCCAAATTTTGCTCGATGTGTGGCCTTTTTGAAACAGGGACAAGTTGATGTAATTGCGGGGCTAAATCCATCAACAGAAAGAAATAATTTTTCATTTTATACACCTTTTAAGGCAGCTGACGACCTGAGGGTTCTTTCAAAAGAAGGCATTACTATTACAAAATATGATGATTTAAAAGGTAAAATCATTGGTATTTCCAGAGGCGCATCCTACTTCCCTCGTTTCGACAATGACAACGAATTAAAGAAAATCACTATGCAAAGTGATCGGATTGGCTTTTCATTATTATTAAAAGATCGTATCGATATAATTCTAGTTAGCCCTTTGATGCTAAAAACACTATCAAAGGAACTTAATACCGACAATTTAAAAGTTTCACCTATAAAACTTAGTGATATGCGCAACAAAGAAACTAACTTTGGCTTTAGTAAAGCACACAAACTTGGATTAAGTAGCCAAGAAATAATTGACAAAGTACATATGGCATACAAACAAGGACGGTTTAATTAGCTAAGGTTTATGCCACTTTAATCACTAGATAAACACTCTTTGTATTGATTACAAGAAAGTAAACCTAAACAATGAAGTATAATATTTTTAAATATGATAATTACTCTTAACTGCCCCCGACCTCTTTAATAACAGTGTACAAATTAAAAAAGTTTTGAAATCTTTTCATATTCACCACTTTCATGTAAAGCTTTTAACGCAGTATCAAAGACCTCTAGCTGTTTTACTGAAACTCTTTTTTTACTGAACATAAGTTTACTTCCTGCTTCCTCATCAGTTGCAATACGAAAAAGAGGTATGATATTTTTACTAAACTCTGGTTGAGACAACAAATAATGTTTGCCTTCCATTTCCGATTCAATATAGCCATCAGCTCTGCCTTTGAGTACAAAATCAGACATAACTTGATCATTACTAATATACACAATTCTTCTGGCAAACTTTTTGTTTTGTAATAAAGCAGGGTAGGATTCGTAAAAAATAGCACCTCGCAAAGCAGCAATAACCACATTGACTTCAGTTAAGTCGGATAACACCTTTACCGAATCAAATAAGTTTAATTTATTTTTATGCACAAAAAGCATGTGATGGCTGTAACGAAAATTATTCTTTGTAAAAAGTGCATATTTTTTTCTTTCAGGTAAGACTGTTGCTGCTAAAGTCATATCAATAGCACCAGCTTCAAGTCCTTTTATAACTCTTGCCCAGGGCATAGAGACTATTTTATATGTAAATGGCGTACGACGAAAGACAGCCTTAATTAACTGGATATCTTTTCCAGCCCATTCACCTGCCTCATTTTTGTAACGATAAATATCCCGCTCATTGATCCCAATAATAAATTCCTGACTAAATGTTTGAAAGGCAACTAATATCAAGCTGATTAATACAACAGTTTTCACCATTTACAAGTCCTTCATTAATTAGTGCACGCTAAAGTTACATGATTTCATAGTTCATATTGTTTCTTACTGCTGCATTAATAAATATCACATTTCGACAATACTTCTCTTACGTCAATTGGAATAAGCAGTAAATTAATTTTTCTTTTCATTTTGTTGTCTTACTTGAAAGTAAAGTTAAGCAGTACATACTTTAAAACTAGTCAAAATTATAATGAATGTCCATGTTAAATTTAATTGGCAATAATTATTAATGTCGCCGAACTCTTTTATTGCAGTAAATCAGTCATTGATCTAGATTTAGATGAATCCAGATAGGCCTCTAGTCGGTGTAATTCTAATTCATTGGAGTAATCAAAGCCTTTTGCCTATATGTTAATATAAAATAGCTATGATGATTAACATTATTTGGAATACGAGGCATGAATATTTACAAATAGATTACGAGAAAAACACATATTCCAAAAGAGATTTGTCGAGACTTCAGGGTTAAGTTTGAGAATATTCAACGCGATAAGAACGGTCATTGAATTAATTTTTCTTCATTAAAAACTCTGGCTACAGCATTTGAAATCAAGATGGATTTATTAGAGCAGGAATTTTAC
>Ga0233426_10000091_pt1 | contig 100806 bp, 93 predicted proteins | sample SI_118_April2016_6_FD_179875 | JGI IMG/M metagenome (GOLD analysis project Ga0233426, IMG submission 179875) | Seawater microbial communities from Saanich Inlet, British Columbia, Canada - SI_118_April2016_10_MG | ecosystem: Environmental > Aquatic > Marine > Inlet | place: Canada: British...
TCTCTGCCAGATGAGCGGATTGGATGCTTTCAATAATTTCATTACGCAATTGCGAAAACAGAATTACATTGCCTGCACGAGAACTCATTTTTCCCTCTGGAAGCATGACTAATGCATATGGCAAATGGAAACACTGCTCAACTTGAGAATAGCCCATCCGTTTGAGTGTCGCAAAAACTTGTTTAAAATGCAGAGTCTGCTCTGCACCTACGACATAAATAGAACGTTTTACACCAAACTTGTCAAATTTACGCTGTGCCAGCGCAAGATCTTTGGTCGCATAGAGTGTATTCCCATCTGATTTCAACAGCATAAAAAAGCCGAGATCCTCTGCCTCAAGATTAATCCCTATTGCACCTTCTGAACGTTCAAATGTACCTTTCTCTTCGCCCTCAATTACAATTTTCCTGCCTGCTTCATCAACCTCTGATTCATAAAATATGTGATCAAAATTAACGTCAAGCCACTCATATATCTCATGAAAATCCTGCATTGACCACTCACGTGTCATTTCCCATTCTTCCGTGAATGCTTTATCTTTAGCTTCAAGTTTTTGCAGAATATGACTTACCTCAGCCTGAAATTTGATTTTCTCCTCCCCTTCAGCTTCGTCCAGTTTTTTTACAGCTTGAGAGTATAACTCTCCTAACCATTCTCCACGAAAATGTTGCGGAGGCGTTTCAGTATTGTGATTACGGAAATACCATAGGCATTTTGCGATGTGTGCGCCAACATCGCCTATATAGTTAACTCCGACTACATCATAACCATTATATTTATAAATCCGTGTAAGACTGTCCCCAAGCGCAACATTGCGCATATGGCCCACATGGAAGCCTTTATGAGTATTAGGCTGAGAATATTCAATCATCACCCGTTCAAGCGCAATTTTGGAAGCTTCCTTGAAATAAGTACCATTGAAAATATCGGGCAGCACAGCTTCAGCCATCGCGACTGCAGAGACAGTGAAATTCAGGTATGCTCCTGCCGCCTGAATTGTAGTAACTGTTGATTCCGGTCTTATGATGGATTGGAGCTTTTCAGCTAATTCCTCAGCAATTTGTACAGGGGAGCGCCGCAGGCTTTTGGCAAAGCTGAAGCAGGGCAGAGCATAGTCGCCCATTTCAGGATTAGGAGGTTGCTCAACCAGCTCGTTGAGCTTAGATGGTTCCCAGCTTGTTGACTCATCCACAGAATTCAGTGCACTGGCGGTCAAATGACAGATAGTTTGTTCAAATATATTCATCCAAGATCCAGCTTTGAATCCCGCGATAAGCAGTTGTAGACTGGATGCAACAAACAAATTTTCATCATTTTAAATGAAACTTTTATGCTGAGTTCGTTCTCAATTTTCAACTTTTTCGCGCCGCACTATTCTTCCACGTTTCAGGTCATAGGGAGAAAGTTCAATTGTGACAGTATCTCCTGGAAGTACACGAATCTTGTACATTTTCATTTTGCCGGATAAGTGACCAATTACAATGTGATCATTTTCCAGCTTTACCCGAAAAATACCTTTGGAGGACTCGACAACTGTCCCTTCAACTTCTAGTTTATCTTCACTCAAACTTTGTTCTCCTTCGCTAATTTATTATTACAGTTAAACATTAAATGTTTTTAATGATTAAACCCTATAATTCTAGTCTAACAGTCAAAATTTTCAAGTGATTTGAAAAAATTAGATCTGTCTTCATTTTGAAAAGAAATTAGTCTGAAAAATCAACCAGCCGCAGATACATTTTTTATCCGTGAAAATATTTTAGAAATAAGTTAGAATTTACACTGATTCTGACGAAAAGCTCTACAGAAAAATTTAATTCTCACAGATGTGATTACACCTTAAAATGAACAAATGGAAAGAACGACGTGCTCCTGCAGGAGTAAAACGGCAGGAAGATCAACGTGAAGAATATGAAAGAGACCGGGCACGTGTAATTCATTCTTCTGCTTTCCGGAGATTACAGGCTAAAACACAAATCCTTGGTGTGCTTGAAGGTGATTTTCATCGAACACGCCTGACACATTCAATGGAAGTCGCACAGATTGGTCGTGGACTTGTCTTGAATTTACAAAAGAGATTTCCAGAATTAATTAATCTGCTTCCACGACTAGAACAGATAGAAACGACAGGACTGGCCCATGACTTGGGACACCCCCCATTTGGACACGGTGGAGAAACTGCACTCAACTACGCAATGGCCGACTATGGTGGATTTGAAGGAAACGGACAGACATTAAGGATTCTGTCCCTGCTGGAATCACACACGCCGGAGAATGGATTAGATTTAACCCGCAGAACTTTGCTGGGAGTGTTGAAATATCCTATTCCGTATTCCAACTTGTGCCGCACATCTCCTCCAGAAGTAACTGAGAAATCTGCACATTTAAATTTCCAACGGACATGGCAGCCACCTAAGTGTTTTCTTGATTCTGAACAGGAAGTGTTCAACTGGATAATAGCTCCAGTTTCAGATACAGATAAAATACGCTTCTCCGAAAATACTTCTCCAACAAAAAACAGTCACGGCCGTTCTTTGCACAAAGCTCTTGACGCCTCGTTGATGAATCTGGCGGATGATATTGCTTATGGGATTCATGATTTTGAGGATGGAATTGTTTTACGTTTGCTGACGCCTGAACACTGGCAGGAAGTAGCACATCAACTGGATCCAAAATGGGCTGAGAAAAACAATCTCCTGCAAATTGAAACCATGCTTTTCACCCGTACAAACAATTCAGGCTACAACCGGAGGCAGGCAGTTGGTGCGTTGGTGCATGCACTGATTTCTTCTTCTGAGTTAAAACTGAATGAGGAATTTGAAGAACCTTTGCTGGGCTGGAATGTAGTACTTCCGGAAGAACCTCAGCGCTTCTTAAAGGCACTTAAAGAAACGGTCTCGCGGCATGTAATTCAGCTCAACACTGTACAGGCAGCCACTTTCAAGGGTCGTAAAATTGTGCTATCACTTTTTGACGCACTTTCAGCGGAACCGGAAATGCTCTTACCTTCATCTTTTCAACTTTTATGGAAATCCGCAAAAAGCGATCTGCAACAAAAAAGAATCATTTGTGATTTCATTGCAGGCATGACCGATCAATACGCAAACCGCTTTTATGAACGTTTGTTTCTCCCTGGACATGGTTCAGTTTTCGACAGGATTTAAAAATATAATAAGTGATCGATGATTTATTACTCAATCACAATAATCTAAAACCCCTAGCTAAAAACTTAAATTGCTCCCCAAAAGACGACAGGCCAGCACAGTTTCAATTGGTTCCATCAAGATTGGAGGCACTGAGCCGATTCGTATTCAATCGATGCTGACATCCGACACGACTAATGTCGAGGCATGTATTGTAGAAATTGCCGGTTTGGATGCAGTCGATTGTGAGATCATCCGCTTAACAGTCCCTAATCAAAAATCAGTAGACAGTCTGCCCGCAATCCGAGCTGAAATGGATAAACGCGGAATAAAACGTCCGCTGGTTGCAGATGTTCATTTTAATCCTCAATTGGCGATCAACGTTTGTGAATTCGTCGAAAAAGTACGTATCAATCCCGGTAATTTTGTTGACCGCAAAAAATTTGAAGTACGTGAATACACCGATCAACAGTATCAGCAAGAATTGGCACGTGTTGAAGAAAAAATGCTCCCGCTGATAAAAAACCTGAAAAAATATGGATGTGCGTTAAGAATCGGTACAAACCACGGATCACTTTCAGACCGTGTAATGAACCGCTTTGGCGACAACTCAGAAGGTATGGTTGAATCCGCTCTCGAATATTTACGTATTCTAAGGAAACATGACTTTGAGGAGACCGTGCTGTCAATGAAATCTTCAAATCCGCTGGTGATGATTCAGGCATATCGGCAACTTGTCCAAGTTATGGACAAGGAAAACATGTATTATCCACTGCATTTGGGGGTCACTGAAGCAGGCAACGAACTCGACGGACGGATAAAAAGCGCGGTTGGTATCGGCACTTTGCTTTGTGAAGGACTGGGGGACACTATCAGGGTTTCGCTCACCGAAGCCTCAGTAAACGAAATTCCTGTAGCACAGTCCATTCTTCAGTCAACACGCGCCAGAATTTATAACACAGATTTTATCTCCTGCCCGTCTTGCGGACGGACATTTTTTGATCTAGAAAGTACGACATCACAAATAAAAGCGCGTACCTCACATCTCAAAGGAGTCAAAATTGCAATAATGGGTTGCGTAGTTAATGGCCCTGGAGAAATGGCAGATGCTGATTTTGGCTACGTTGGAGCTGGTCCAGGAAAAATCAGCCTCTATCACGGTCATACATGCGTTGAACGTAACATTCCCTCAGCACAAGCTGTGGAACGTTTAATTGAGTTGATTAAAGAGCAGGGCAAATGGGTATCTCCTGCTTAATAAATTGAACATGCATTCAGACAGCATACTTCCATATGGATATTCAGACAAACGAGTTCATCAAAATAATTATCGATTATCAATTACTTGCTTTTCCAATCCTTGGCATATTGCTGACACTGTTTATAGTACTAACATGGAGACAAGCAAGGCGCAGTTGGTGTTTTTATCTCAGTAAACGCAAACTGCTGGAAAACATACAGCACACCCTGCAACACTGTTCCTGAATAGGGCTTTTTCCGTTAATCCCTCGATCCAAAAATAGCGGTTCCGACACGAATCATGGTTGCGCCTTCCTGAATGGCCCAATGATAGTCCGCAGTCATACCCATTGAAAGTTCAGTAATTTCCGGTGAATCCAATTCATGCCGCAGTTTATCACGCCACTTGCGGATTTGCTCATATATTTTACGTGTTTTTAATTCCCCAAGATTTGGAGCAGGAATTGTCATCAATCCACGGAGCTTCAGCCACTGTCCGGCAGATATGGCTTCTGCAACACGTAAAATATCATCCCATTCCTGCAGACCGGATTTACTCTCTTCGTGGGAAAGATTGACTTGTATCAGCACGTTGATATTCTTATTTGTAAAAGCACAACGTGACTCTAATTTATTTGCTAATTCTGCAGATTCAATAGAATGGATCCACTGAAAATTTCCGGGACAAAACTTTACTTTATTTTTTTGCAAATGACCTATCAAATGCCATTCTACCTGATCAGATTTGCTCAGCACCTCTATTTTTCCAAGCGCCTCCTGTATTCGGTTTTCCCCAAATGCAGTTTGTTTGGCCGTCAATGCCTCCTTAATCAATTCAACAGATTTAGTTTTACTGACTGCAATTAATTGAATCTCTTCCGGAGAACGTCCGGACTGAATTGCAGCTTGTGTTATCTGCTGCTGAACTTTTGCTAAATTATCTTTGACTGACACTCCACTTACTCTCAAAAAACGTTGATGGATAAAGAAACTCTACTGGACAAATTATGGGTAATGTTATTTCGGCTTCCCATAGTGAAAAATTTCTGGGCACAAAGCTACGAAGCGGTGCATTTCGATCGTGTACCATGGACAAAACTCAACAAACCTCTCTCTGCCTGCAAAATAGCTCTCTTTACAACAGGCGGTATTCTATTGAAAACGGAAGAAGGATTTGATTTAAACGATCCTCATGGAGACAGTACATTCCGCAGAATTCCCCATGACGTTTCTGCAGAAGATTTAACTATTTCTCACAAATATTATGACCACCGAGATGCAGACTGTGATCCAAATTTGATCCTGCCTTTTGAAGTGTTACGTGAACTTCAGGCAGAAGGCATAGTAGGACCGTCAAGTCCATATCATTACAGTTTCATGGGACACATCGAAGAACCTCACCTGACAACATTAATTCAGGAAAGTGCTGTTGAGGCAGCCAAAGAAATTAAACAACAGCAGGTTGACATTGCTCTGCTTGTACCGGCCTGAGGCATCTGCAATCAGACGGTCGGTCTGATCCAGCGGGAAATCGAACGGCAAGGAATTTCTACTGTAGGAATTTCAATTGTCCGCAAAGTAACAGAGTCAGTAAAACCACCACGCACATATCTCTTGAAATATCCTTTTGGTCACGCCATGGGAGAAGCATTTAACCGACCGCAGCAGAAACAAATTTTTCGTGATTGCTTGGCAGTACTTGAAACAGCAACTCAACCGGGAATAATCGTCGACAGTCCGTATCGCTGGAAGCGGCACAAATTTGAATAATATCGTGTAGCGGAAAACTGTACATGCGTTAAAATGCAGCAAAAAACTACTGCAGATCTGCTTCCCAGAGACCAACTTGACGTTGTTTGGCTTCATTTTCCGCAGCCAGCAAATCTTCATGCTCAGGTGGCGGTTCAGTTTCTAGCAGATAAAATGACCATCCATTCCGGACCAACCAAACATTGATATTTGTGTCACCGGTCCAGACCATTCCGTCCAGTCTGTATAATTTCTCGGAGAAATCATAATTGATTCTCACCTGCCTGTTGTAGAATATCTTCTGCAACTCAAACGCGGCCTTTTTACGGAACCATTCATTGTATTCCTTACCATGACTGATTGACAGTTTTGGTGACACGTATTTTAGCCAGACACGTACTTCCTGACGCGGCAGATTCAGGTTCTGCTTTGATAGTTTGAATGTCCATTTACGAAACTCAGAGCGGCTCTCAATACGGATCCAAACACTTTCTGAATCAGTAACTCTGCTAAAAACACCCATCAATATATTTTCACTGACTGTACGTAACGGTTTTGATTTTTTCCTATCATCCATCCTGCTGAAAAGTTTCTGACGTAATGTTTCCGTTTCTAATAAACCACCCTGTGCCTTTAGTTCCTGAACCTGAAAAATTAAACTTCCTATGAAAAAATAAATCGTCAGTAATAAAATTTTAGCAAAATTCATTATTTACACCACTTGCATTTTGTTATAAAATTGATCTTTCAATATACTTGCTCAGAATACCATGTCAAATCAGTAAAATCTATCTGATTTGAAAAAGAATACATTCTGGATTTAGGTAAATTTGTAAGACATGGTACTGGAGATGCAATAAGTTTGCATGTGTTAGTACATTTCAGCTAAAGTACAGCAATTACTTCGTTTTTCATGAGATTGGACTAGGGTTTTAACACCCTCAGAGGTTAACTTGAATTTTTGCCTGCCAGTTTTATGTTTTGTCGCTTCCCGCCAATTATGATTCCCTTGCGTTCATTGACAAACAAAAATACAAGTCAGCAACATTCCGGTTATAGTATTGGTTCAAGTCAGTTTTTCCTTATTATGAGGTCTTTTACAAGTGTTGCTCTCTGGATTCTGGTGTTACTAGTTTTAATACCTGTTCAAGTCTCAGCGCAAAAGGAATTGGATGTTCCTCAACTTTCAATTCAGACACAATCCTACTTACACAATCCGGAAGCAGGAACATATCTTTACCACAACGCAAAGGTTGAATGGGAAGGGATATCAGTGGAAAGTACGGAAATACTTTACCATCCGGGAAAAAATAAATTAACCGCAAAAGGTTACGTTAGAGTAACAGAAGGTGAAATTATCGCGGTGATGGATGAGTTGGAAATCAACATTAAAGATGGAAACGGACTTTTCATAAACGTAATCTTTTATGATGCCTCTAGCAAAGCATACATGACTGCGAAAGAAGTCCGCAGAGTTGGTAAAGGTGAATATAACGCCAAAACATGTACTTTCACAACTTGTAATCCTAAATCTCCGGCATGGCAGATAGCAGGTAGTGAGGTTAATTATTATTCACAAAACTTCTCATCATCAAGCAGTTCTACTTTAAGAGTCGGAGGAGTTCCTGTTTTTTACTTTCCGTATCTTGCCTGGCCAACTGTAAAACGACGTCAATCAGGATTCCTTCCTCCGGAATATCTCATAGTCCGCAGCAGTCTGAGAAAATTTGACCTTGGTTACCGCATCGGAATTCCGTATTTTTGGGATATTGATCCTGAACAGGATTTAACACTTACTTATGACTGGGTGGAGCGACGCGGACCAGGAATCCGTCTTGATTATCAATATGCCTGGAAAGAGGGCATGCGTGGAGAAATAAAATACCAGCAATTTTTTGAACGTGATCCGCGTGATCCTGAAAATGAATCCGGAAGTTTAAGTTCCGAGGAGATCGAATCATCAGAATTAAATCCGCAACGTTTTAAGTTTGAATTTAATCACAATCAACAGTTAGACGGACAAAGCCGGCTGATTGCCTCTGCTTTGGTTTACAGTGACAGTCAATTTCAAAAGGAATACGAACTGGTTGATAGCCCAACGCCTAATACAGCACAGCAGCTTTCCGCAAATATCAACAGGCAGTTTCCTAAAGGCAGCGTCACACTTTCTGCAACTCAGACCCGTGTCTTCAGTGAGTTAGCCATCCTGAACCGAAAAATTGATCTCACCCAAATCCAATACTTACCTGCGCTTTCGTTTCAATTTAGTGACACTTTATGGCGTTCTGGAAAATCAACTTTGAGTAGTTCGTTGAGTGGTTCTGCTGTTCGCTATTACAGAGTACAAGGATACAATGGTGAAGGTGCAAGCGTCACTCCCAGACTAAATTTTCAATTCCCTCTATTTCAACATTTTAACGCCAGCCTTGATTTAGGAAAAAAGATTTCCAGTTACAAAGTTCGTGATCCGGATGTGTCCGGAAGTGAAGATGCATACGGCTTCAATATTTTGGACGGTAAAGTGGAAATCAACACGACTTTGTCCCGGACTTTTAGGACAGATTCCGGAATTTACAGCCGCTTCAAACACTTAATAATACCACGTCTGCAATATGAATACATCGAAGATGTCAGGCAAACATCTGTTTCCGGAGTTCCTTTTGGAGGAACATTTTCTACACGTAGACTGGCAACATTCCTCTTGGGAAATGTGCTACTGGTCAAACGGCGTTTCTTTGAACGAAGTTATAGTCAGGCCGGTGGTAAAACGCGTGAAGGCAAAAGTCGGAATCTCGCCAGTTTTAATTTTGTCCAGAATTATGATTTTTTAAAAAAAGATCGGTATTTTCAACCTGTCGGACCTGCGATTAAAGGTAATGAGACTGAGTCAGGTCAACCTTTGTTACCTCTGCGTAGCATCTTGAAATTTACACCCGGAACTGCATTTTCAATAAACTTGTTCAATCGTTATCACCATCAGAAAAGACGAGTCGTAGAATATTCTGCCGCGGTAAGTCTAGGTTTGAGTGCACACAACAAAGCGTCTGTAAATTTTCGAAACAACGAAGATGCTTATCAAACTCCTTATGGTAATGATGTTGTCGCAGCTAACACCTTTGGTTTCGGCAACAGTTTTGAAGCAAGTGACGAACTGGCATTCGGATTTTCAGGGACAGTTAATTTAGATGCAGACAGTTATACTTTTCGGCGACGTTTAAGCTCCAGTGCTTTCACTATGGATTACCGTCCTGACTGCTGGAACATTCGACTTGCTCTCACAGAAAATGTCGGCAAAACTTTATCAAACAGCGGACGTGAAAAAGAATATATTGACCGTACCCTCTATGTCTACATTAACTTAGGCGGTATTTCGATTCCAGAACAAATTTTGCCGGATTTGGATTAAGTAGATGAAAAACTACTATTACCAATCAACTTTAAAAAACTTTAAGAATACAGCATTTCGCAAGTCTGTCTTGTTCTTGTTTATTTTATGCAGTTTGATTGTTTTTGCAGGAGATCTTAACGCGCAGAAATTTCTTTCTCTTGAGCAAAGTGAAATGGAAGAGCGTAGTTTAGAAGAACGAACGGCTACAAAGGAACCTAAGTTTTTTGACTCAAAAACTTCAGCTCAATGGATCGGATTATATTTTGGTGTAGGATTTCGCAAGGTGAAGCTTCAAGTTGCAGATGCTGTAACAATTTCTGATTCGGATGGGGAAGCAAACGGAATCGGATTTAATTTGGGATATTTTTGGGATGAGCAGGTAGTAGAATATGAAAGGCAAATTTCGATTGTTGAACACTCGGAATCTTTTACTTATCTAGCAGAATCAGGAGAAAAACTTGAGGTAATCCAAAATAATTTATGGTACATACAATACCCGAAAATCAACCGTGACTTATATTTGCACTATGGTACAGGGCTGCAGTTTACAAAAACCCGTTTTGCGGGAACTGACAGTAATGATGCTTATGAAGATGAGATCGCTCTTGCAATAGAAACCGGAGTGTCCTATTTCGTCACTTCCAATTTATTAATATATTATCGTTTTTCGCTGGGCCAACAGTTACCATTCCTCTCTGATTCTGCTTCTAATCCTTTTTTGAAGCAAAGTCAATTACACACTATCTATCTTAACTTCTTTTTTCCGCTTTAGTATTTTAAATTTTAAGATTTTTTTCACGATAATCAGTGACAAGATTTCCCAGTCTTTGATTTAATAGTTCTTCTTTCTTTTCCCTTGTGTATACATTGTGCGGAGCAGTCCTGACTGAACACTGACTCTCATCGAGGGGACAGCGCTCACAGGTTTGATTAACTTCCATTACAGGAATTTTTGGATCATTTAAAAATTTAACTTTTCCTTTCAGAGCTTTATCAACCCTCAATCCAAGCGAGACACAGCGGTTCATTTTTGTTTTTAAACGCAATGGTCGTCCAATGGAAATAAAAAGCACCTCGTCTCCACTTTCCATAAACTGTGCTCTTTGCGCACGAATTATTATTTTTTCAGGTTTCTTCTTAGTCTGTTCTTCTTCCAAATCTTTGAGTAAAGACACCGGTAACCAACGTCGGCAATAGTGCTCATTTAAACGGACACCGCTCGGCACTAAAGTTCTAGGCATGTTCAATTCCTTTGTCAGTTGAATATCATTTTTCCCAATCTGATGTTCAAAACGCAAATAATGCAGTTCAGTTATTTTGAACAGTCCGGGAAGAATCTGACTGAGACGGTGCAGAAATGTTTCAGGTGTAACTTCATGACGTTTGAGTAACTTTAAAATAGCGTCACCATCCCATGTTTCTGACTGAAATAATTCCTGAACTTCTTCCTTTGCCTGAAAACGATTGATCATCAAAGCACCTGCAAAATAAGAAGCCCTGAAATTGTCCATAACATGGTCGAAACTATCGAATTTTTTCCAGGGAGAAGTACGGAGACGTTTGCGGATTTTCAACTCAGAATAGCCGATTTGTAAAGCCATTGAATAGACATGCTGGGAGGGAGTGAGTTGGCCGTTTAACAATAACTTCGGAGGCTTGCCTGGTAGAAAAATAAAACGTTGCCCGGATAGTTCAGGATATCTTGAAAAATCCGCAACTCTCGCTTCAACTCCGTGAACCTTACTGAGGGTGTCTATCAGTTCTTCACGGGTGGGCGGCGGAAAACGTTTCCATTTCTGTTTGCGTGCAAACTCTTCTGCCAACTCTTCATACTCCTCAAAGTAGTTGTTGTGCATTTCCTGAAAAGCCCGTAATGATGCTAAAAAGAACTGCTCAACATTCATATCATACGCTCTTGAAATCTCCATTAATGTACTGATGAGCGCAGCGGCTTTCTTCGGTGATGCCGTAAAAAGCTCCATCACATTTTCAAATGTGATGCCAAAAAGTTGAAAAGGAAAGGATCCCAATACTGATGATGAAAAAAATAATTCTGAGATTTGACCAAGCCGGCCTGTCATGCTGATGGAAACTAGGTCGTCATAATCAACACCTAATCCTTCCGACAGCATCATTATTTTTTCTGCTTTAGGATATTTTTTACCTTTTTCAATTTCATTAATATAAGATGCGGATAATCCTGTTAGTGCTGCAAGCTCCTTCAGCCCATAACCTTTTTCCTGTCTGAAGTTACGGAGCTTCATCCCAAAAATGTAGCGTATATTCAGCTTGCCTGTAACTGAAGTCATTTCATGCTTAGTTGGCATAAATTCTCCAATTAACTGGTTTTATTGTCTGCACAAACACCATCATTTTTTAGTTTTTCGATTTGTTGTTCAGTATAGCCTAGATCTTTCAAGACCATCTCAGTTTGTTCACCAAGTTCAGCACCAACGTGACGATACTCTGCTTTGCATGTAGAAAACTTAAATGGTGACGCAATTTGTTTATGCAGTGCTCCATCTGAATCAGGTACCTCGGTAATCATTTCTCGATCCTTAAAATGCTGATGTTCCATTGCCTCTGGAAACTCCAACACCAATTCAACACATGCATCAATGTCTGCAAAAGCTGTTTCCCATTCAGACCATGGTCGTTCCAAAAATCTTTTTTGGAGTATCTTCTTTAACTGTGTTTGAGCTTCCGCATCATCAAAAGCGGTTTGCAGCAAAGTTGCTGGAAGTTCCATGGCATTCAACAAAGCAGCAAAAAATTGAGGTTCCAAACTGCTCACGGAAATCCAACGTTCGTCCCTGGTTTTATAATAATCATAAAACGTCCCGCCGTTGAGCCAGGTCGATTCCGGTTTTGCTTCCGGAACCCCTGAGAGCCATTTTGCGCCTTCAAATATATTCATACTGAACATTGCGTCTGACATACTTATATCAAGCGCTTGTCCTTCTCCAGTTTGCTGACGGTGAATTACTGCGGCTAAAATTCCCATTACAGAATGATATGAACCACCAGCGACATCTGCGACCTGGATTCCCATTGGTACAGGGGACTCATTTTTTCTGCGACTATAATTACTTACTCCTGAAATGGCGAGATAATTTAGATCGTGACCTGCACGGTTTCGGTAAGGTCCTGTTTGCCCGTATCCTGTTAGTGAACAAAAGATTAGTGCAGGATTGTGTTTGCGGAGTTCCTCATAATCCAGCCCGAGCCGTTTCATGACTCCCGGTCGGAATTGTTCCAAAACAATATCATATTTACCGACCAATTGTTTGACAATTTTAACCGCCTCAGGTTTTTTCAGGTTTAAAGCCAGAGAGTGTTTGGAACGATTCAGTGTCGCATGAGCAGCAGAGCCGCCGTTAACTCGTGGCGGCAGCATTCTCACTAAATCCGGACGTGTGGGTGATTCTATCCTTAATACTTCTGCACCTAAATCAGCCAGCATCATTGATGCATAAGGTCCTGGCAGCAAAGTAGAAAAGTCGAGAATTTTTAATGAAGTAAGCGGAGCGGACATTTTATGCTAATACAACCACTGCCTCAGCGGCGATGGTCTGTGCCTCCGGGGTACTTGTGTAAAGTTCAAGACGCACAAATTTTTCATCATCTTTTTCAAATTTCTCAACAATTTTTCCGATGCAGGACACAGTGTCACCTATTTGGGTCATTGCGGTGAAACGGTTATTAAAGCTTCTGAGTGCAGATTGAGGAACCCAGTTAGTGAGCATTTGGGCGAGATAACCCGCGGATAGCATTCCATGTGCGATCACGTCATCCAGTCCTGATTTTTTTGCAAAATCAAAATCAACATGAATTGGATTATGGTCTCCTGAAGCACCGCAATAAAGCGCAAGAGTGTGCCTGGAAACTGAAGGAGTTGTCAGCGTGGGAATTTCGTCCCCAACTTTTAAAGAGTCGTATGTTGGTTGAGTCATGATGTTTTATTGATGCCTGAAAACATAATTGGTTCTCGTTTCAGCGACAATTTTACCGTGCTGATTTGTGAAAGTATTGTCTGAAATCACGAATTGCAAAGCTCCTCCTTTTTTATCAATAATATCGGTGATTCTTTTACGAACAGTTATACTGTCACCGGCGTAAATTGGCGCATAGTAGTTGAAATTTTCTTCACCGTGCAGTAATTTTTCCAGTGTTTCTCCAAGAACACTCATAAAATCCACCAAATCTAAGGCATCAATTTCCAGCATGAACGGGAAGGTTGGAGGAGCCAACAAGCCAGGATATCCTGCTGCTTTTGCTGCATCCGGATCTGTATAAATTGCCTTGGTTTCTCCAAGTGATTTTGCTAAAAATTTTAAGCGCCCTTCTTCAACAGTTATGGTAACAGGTGTAAAATTATAACCTATGTGTTTTTTGTCGATCATTTTTTACCTGAACAGATTAGCCTGGAATTACGTTTGTGTGTTTCTTGGTACAAGAATGTCTTACAATTTTTTTAATATGTTAAAAAAATTTTATGCTTAGTTTGTTTTTCTGTCAACAACAAACGAATTTTACAAACTACAATCGTTTGCAGGATGAAGTCAAATGTGGAAGTTTGCGCCTGCAGAGAGTGACAGCACAAGCTTCAATTTGGTTGAGATCCGGCCTTGAAGAAGCAGGTATATTTTTGGTACGGTTACGGACTGTCAACAAACACTGCAGTAACCGTTGTTCATGTTGCTTGACCAGCATTCTTCCTCCTGTACAATGCACTCGAGCTTCCTTAAAAGTTAACCATGCCGGAAGACGGCTTAATTCAGTCAGTAGGGATTTTCGAATCTCTGCTAATTCTGCAGTATATGCCGCATTTTGTCTGTTAGAACTGCAGACTGAAGCAGACTGCTCTTTGTTTTTTAAAGACAGCAACGAAAATCGGTTTATCAGCAATATCATCAGGATCATCACCAAAACTGCGGTCATTGAGATCAATATCCATTTCAACCATTTTGTCCATTTTCTGGCAGGTTTTTTTGTTTTACCTTCTTTGAAACTAACCTGAAAAAACTGCACTTTCCCGGCTGCAGACTCGAGGTTCAGGTTCGGTGTTTGATTATGACCAAGGACTGCACCAACGAGCTTAATTTCATCAATTTCAGGTTCATGCATGCCATTTGTTAAAGTTGAAAGATCAGCCACATCACGCGCATAACGCTGAATCAGTTCCATAACTTTAGTTTGCTCGCGCCAGTTTTCGCGTTTAACTTCAGGGCCAGTCACGCTGGCCAGATCAAATCTGGAAAACATCTTGGCCTTACGTTCCTTACCAGTACCTGTATCACAGACACCAATCGGACGCCACTGAATGTATTTGAGATGGGAAATATCAGTCATGTTTCAGGAAGAATATTCCCAATGCAGGGTAGACTGAAAGAGAAGAGAGCAGGTGCACTGAGCTGATTTACTGGCTGGGGCGGCAGGGATTGAACCTGCGTATCACGGGATCAAAACCCGATGCCTTACCACTTGGCTACGCCCCAAAACAACCAGTAATTAAGGCTTTTTATTTTAGCTGGACAGTGAAAAATTGCAAGAGATATTATGCGTATAATCGTTATTCCTCAACGACAAACTCAAAGCCCAGCAATGAAACGGTGAAGAGAACCACGTCAAAACTCAGCAGTAATTTCCACCAGGACCAGACTTCTTCGGGATGAGATCCAAAAAAAAGAAAATCAGTGAGACGGACAACACACAAAAGACTTGGAACCATCAGAGGGAAAATCAAAATTGGCATCAGCATTTCTTTCCCGCGTACAGTCGCAGTCATTGCTGTCAGCAAGGTACCTAATGAACTGAATCCAACTGTGCCAAAAAGTAAAACAAGAATCAACTCCAGCCAGTTCTGTACCTCAATTTCAAACAGAAAAAGACATAATGGAATGAACAGCAGTTGAGACAGCACAAGGAAAATAGTGTTTGCCAGCATTTTCCCCAAAAACAACACACTGCGATCTACAGGTGCAGTTAACAAACCACCCATACAGCCTGTTTCCATTTCCTGTACGTATGATTTCCCAAGTCCAAGCACTCCACTCAACAAAGACACAATCCAGATAACCCCAGGAAGTGCCAACAGGAAAACTTCAGGTTTCTCGCCCAGTGCAAATTGAAAAACCAGTAAAGTCAGAATTGAGAATAACAAGATAGACAACAAGTTATCCTTGCGTCGTAAATCAATCAGAACATCTTTCCAGACTAAGATTAAAGTATGCCGGAAAAACAATTGCATGAGCAGGTATTACGCTAAAGGAAGTAGCAGAGATAAGATTAGGCGGCTTTTTCTTTGCTAGTATTTTTGGGATTTTTGTTAGAAGTTGATTCTTTCTTTTCAGTTTTACTCAACTTTTCTGTAGACGATTTCTCTGAGGTTGACGACTTCTCTGAGGTTGACGCTTCCTTCGTTTGTGAAGCACTTTTATCTTTACCGGATTTTTCCGAGTCTGAGTTATTGCTGGAATAACCATCTTTGTACCATCCTCCACCTTTAAGGTGAAATGAACTCATGGATACTTGGCGTTCAGCATTGTTTTTCCCACAATCAGGACATTCTTCAAGTGAAGGATCACTGAACTTTTGTACTTCTTCAAACTCGTACCCGCAACTTTTACAGAGATATTCATAGATTGGCATAATGTTCTCTTTCTGCTACACTAACATGTTAACTAAAGCAGAAGATATTATATAAATAATTTTAATTTTTGTCAATTCAGAGTTAGTCGGGGACTTCGTTTGAGCACAAGTAAATTAGAGGCCACTAATCTTAGAAAATCTTACCAGGGCAGGCATGCTGTTAAAGGCATCTCACTTGAAGTTGCACAAGGTCAGGTGGTTGGCCTGCTTGGACCTAACGGAGCAGGGAAAACCACCACATTTTATATGATAGTCGGTGTACAGCGTCCTGACGAGGGAACAATACTTTTAGACGGTCAGGATATCACCCGTTATCCCATGCACCAGCGTGCAAAAGCTGGGCTTGGATATCTTTCACAGGAACGATCCATTTTTAGAAAACTCACTGTTGAAGAAAACCTGAATGCAGTCTTGGAAATGCTACCGTTGAGCCGTACTGAAAAACGGGAACGTCTGGATTCGCTGTTAAATGAACTTGGAATACAGCATGTACGAAAAATAAAGGGTTATGCTCTCTCAGGGGGTGAAAGTCGGCGTGCGGAAATAGCTCGTGCACTGGTGCTTGAACCTGCAATCATGCTGCTGGATGAACCATTTGCAGGTGTTGACCCGATTGCGGTTGCAGATATTCAAACGATCGTCCAGCAGTTAGCGAAACGGAACATAGGTATCTTGATCACTGACCATAATGTCAGAGAAACATTTGGTATAATTGATTATGGTTACATTATGAACGAAGGAGAGTTGCTGATTGGTGGTACTCCGGATGAATTGGTTGAAAATGAGCAGGCCAGAAAAGTTTACCTCGGAAAGTCTTTCTCGATGTAGGTTTGACTTTTACGTCTATTTGGAGCGAAACTATTAGCAAGCAAATTAATAACATCCACAAAATGTATCTTTTAAAAAATCTTTTCACAAACTTGTAATTAGGATAGCGAGGATTCATGGCAATGCAGATGAAAATGCAAATGAAGATGAGCCAGCAGCTGATCATGACTCCCCAGCTGCAGCAGGCTATCAAACTTTTGCAATTGTCACGCACAGAACTGGAAGAGTTAATTGAACAAACTCTGATAGAAAATCCAGTTCTTGAAGAGGGCATAGACATGGACACCTTTCCCAACAAAACAGACGATTCTCCTGAAACACCAGAAACCGCGGAAAGCCCTGAAGTAGTAGCGGATACGGAAGATTTCGAAACTGCCCGTGAAAATGAACATGAAAATAAAGATCAGGATGAAGTTGACTGGCAGCAGTATATTGAACAGGTAGAACAGTTTGGAGGTTACCAGGAACGACGCTATAACAGTGGTTCAGATGACGAGGAAAGCCCCTCAATAGAAGCTACAACTGCACAAACCGAATCCTTGGCCGACCATCTGGTCTGGCAGTTAGACATGCAGGAACTTTCTCCACTGGAATATAAAATTGGTGCATTCTTAATCGGCAACATTGACAATGATGGATTCCTGGTAACAAGTGTACGTGAACTTTTGGAATCACAGCGAGATTTGTACCATCAAATCAACAAAGGCTACAAAAATGGAGAGTTGCCTGAGCTTCCGGAAATTGAAGCAGATTTGTTGGACCTCAAGTTTCAAACAGGAAAAACGACCCAGAAGAAAAAAAATAAAAAGGAAGATGTTCCTGATTTTGAAGAATACGAACAAATTCCAGAAGAGGAGCCAAAAAGACCGGTAGTTTCTGCAGCAGCTTGCTCTTTCGTAGAATATGTCCTTGGAAAGATTCAACAATTTAACCCAAATGGAGTTGGTGCCAGAAGTTTACAGGAATGCCTCTTAATCCAGTTGGATATCCTGGGTGAAAGCGAAAACTTGTGTACCCGTATTGTCAAACATGACATGCCGCTGCTGGAGTCAAAGGATCTGAAAAAAATAGCACGAAGGCAGAAACAGGAACTTGAACAGGTGATTGAATCTTATCGTCTGATCATGTCCCTTGAACCAAAACCTGGCCGGGAGTTTATTCAAAATCCATCACATCATTACATAATTCCTGATGTCTATATCTATCAAAAAGACGATGAATATAAAGTTGCTTTAAACTCGGCTGGTATGCCTCGTCTGAGAATCAGCAATTATTATAAAGATTTGAGTAATACTCTAGTGGACGATGGTAGCCTCACCAAAGATTATATTTTAGAAAAAGTCAAAGCAGGGCAATGGCTTCTTAAAAGCATTGAACAAAGACAAAAAACTATTTACAGAGTAACAAAAAGCATTTTGCGTTTTCAAAGGAAGTTTTTTGAACACGGTATCCACTTTTTACGGCCTCTTGTGCTCAAAGATGTTGCTGAAGATATTGAAGTACATGAGTCAACTGTCAGTCGGATCACCACCAACAAATATGTGCATACACCACAAGGAATATTTGAACTAAAATATTTCTTCACCAGCGGCATCGATCAAGGTAGAGGAGAAGCTGTTTCTTCAAAACGTATCAAAGATATGATCCAGCAAATGGTGCAGAAAGAAAACTTGAAGTCACCCTATACAGACCTGCAAATTGCAGATATTTTAGAGCGCCAAAGTGGAATCAAAGTCGCACGCAGAACAGTAGCTAAGTATCGTGAAGCACTCAATATTCTGCCCTCAAACAAACGCAAACAACTTTTCTAATTAACATCAATCTGTAAAACTTATGGGAATCCTACAGAGATTATTCAACCTGTTTCGTTCAAATGCAAATGACTTGCTGGACAAAGCAGAAGATCCAGAAAAAATGCTTCAGCAAATGCTCGCTGATTTAGAGGTTCAAAAAAGAAAAGCAAAACAACAGATGACAGAGGCCTTAGCATTACAAAAAGGTCTTGAACGCGACACTGAAAAAGAACATAAAGAAGCAGATAAATGGGAGAAAAAGGCGATCCTGGCTGTGCAGAATGAAAAAGATGATTTAGCAAAAGAAGCACTGACAAGAAAGAAAGAATACCTCAGACGGGCGACAGATTTTGAAAAACAGTTGGAAATGCATCGGAACAATGCAGAAGCCCTTCGAAACAGTTATCAGACGATGGAAGATAAAATCGATGAAATAAAACGTAAGAAAGGAATCTTATCTGCTAAACAAAAACAGGCAGAGGCTCAGGAAAAGATATATCAAACCATGGAGGGGCTTGGAGATACTTCCGGAACAATGGAAACAATTGAGAGAATGGAAGAAAAAGTGGAAAATATGCAGGCCCGTGCAGAAGCTTATCAGGAAATTAGCCTTGAATCGGATAAAGATAGTTTAGAAAGTAAATTTGAAGAGTTGGAACATGACTCTACAGATTTGGATGTTGAACTACTTGAATTAAAAAAACGTTCCGCGCTTCCTGCACCTGAAGAAGAAACTGATAAAAAGTAATAATAATGTTGCCTTTGTCTGATGTGTGCATCATAATAAAATGTTTTAATCAGATCATTTCTAAATTATTTTTAGCATAAACAGGTAATACATGCCAATAAGAGTAGAAGTTCGTGACGGAAACGTCGGTAGATCAATGATGCAATTGAAGCGCACCTTGATCAGAGAAGGACTTTTTAAAGAAATAAAGAAACGAAAATACCACTGCAAACCATCTTTAGCAAAACGTCTAAAGCGTGAAGCAGCAGCAAAACAGCGAAACAAAGATCTCAAGCGAGAAATACGTGCTGCGTTAAAAGCAGATTTCTAATATTATTACTGCATTTGCAAAAGGTCATTTCTATCTAAGTGACCTTTATTCCTTTTTTCCGCCAAATATTAACAAACACTAACATGTGCGGTTGAACTGATGAGATCAGCCCTCCATTTAAGTGTAAAGCCTTAGCCCATTTTCGGATTGAGGATGACGTCTAAGTTTTTTAAGGGATTATTACAACTGGATTAGTTGAGTTATTTCTCCTGGTTCAGGGAATCTTGACAGTATTTTCTTGGAAAATACTTTTTCGCCATCTACAATAACCTCAAAATCACCCCTTTCACCAGAAAGAAGTTCGGCGTCAACCTCGAATGATTCTTTTAATTCCGCAGCCAAACTGACCGCGCTGGGTTTGTAATTTCAAACCACACAGTAAAATATTTTAATCTGCATTATATCTCAGTTTATAAAAAGTATTAAACTTCTGATGTGCAAAACTGGGCAAGATTCAGAATTATTATATTAGACTGACTAGATTCTGCGAAAATATCAAGATTGGAATATCAGTTGCAAACTGGGAAAAGATTACTCGTTCTATTAGATTTACTATCCAGAGGAATTTTCTTCAAAACGTGAATGTACTTTGAAGTTAGCTAAATCTGCAGCAGGAAGATATTCCGGTGCTGGAGGAGGGCTGATTTTGTTGACCAACAGCATAAGTATGTTTTGGATTCCTGTCAATAACGCCGAAAATAAAGGCAGTGGTGAAAGTAGTCGGGACATACGTACTACAGAAATAATCAACATAACTCCCAGAGCAGTTGAACTTAAAGCAAGAGCCATCGACTGCCCCAGCCACTCTACTGCTAATTTACCTGCATATCCATTTTGCCATAAAAAACCTGAATTTACTGGTTCAAGAAGAGTTAACTGTAAAGCCAGTTCATAAAATATCGAAAGCAAAAAAACGAGAACAAACGTATAATAAGTACCTCCCAGAACAGAAACACTACGAGGTTGGTGCATGAATATACGCACAAAAAGCCATGGTAGCAACAAGGATGACGGCCCAAAGATTTCTAGTAAAGAACCTCCTGTGATTGCGCCGATCAAGCCAATCCAGTTTTGAATTCCTGCTGAAGGATATAACTGATTAAAAACTGTCGGATCCTGAAAATCCGCCGTCATTATGGACAGCAGAAAAGCAAAACCTAATCCACCAAAAACCAGATAGTCTATACGTAGTTTGATTACACTCATTGCAGCTGGTTTATTAAGATTAAGTTTTAGGATTGTTATTAATTACTTTTGTCACTATTTCTGCTACTGAAGGCAGAACATATGCTTCGATTGACTCTCCCATGAATGCTAATTCACGAACAAGAGTCGAACTGATAGCAAAAAGATCCGGTTTCCCAAATAAGCAGAATGTTTCAATTTCCTGGTCAATTCCTTTGTTGCCTACTGCCTGCTGAAATTCACCCTGAAAATCATCCAAACTTCGTAAACCTTTTACAATTACTTGCGCTTTACGTTGCTGTACGTAGCGAATGGTTGAGCCTCTAAAAGCTTCAACAGTGACATTTCTTAAATCATAATGCGTCACATATTCATTCATCATCTGCAGACGCACTTCTTCGGTAAACATATATTGCTTTTCAACATTCATGGCTGCTGACCAATAAACATGATCAAACTGTTTGCTCGTTCGGACCAATATATCTGCGTGACCAAAAGTTGGCGGATTTGCACTAGTAGGGTAAACTGCAATTCTCATTTCTGCTATTCAAATATATTGTTTAAGTTTGTCTGACTGAAGTTTTTCATTCCCGTCGTAGTCTAACTGCAAATTCATGAAGATAATTTAACGCCTGCAGCGGAGTCATTTCATTCAAGTTTAATTTTCGCAACTCATCCAGATAGAGAGATTCTTCTGGAAACAAAGACAATTGAGGATCTGCATCGGTGGAAACATTCCAAAAGCCGCTCGATTTATCACTTACTTCAGTCGATAATTCCTGTTTTTTTTCTGTCTCATCTATAGGTATAGGCAAATGGTGGACCATTGACGTCTCTTCCAATTGTTCCATCACATCTAGCGCGCGTTTTACCACACTTTTTGGCAGACCCGCAAGCCTTGCAACTTGAACTCCATAGCTTTTATCAGCCTCTCCCGCAACGATTTTACGCAGAAAAACAATTTGTTCACCCTCTTCTTCTACACGTACGCTGAAATTTTCAACAGAATCCAATTCTTGCGCGAGAGCAGTCAGTTCATGATAATGTGTGGCACACAGCGTGAGAGCGTTCAATTTTTGTAAATGTTCAACAATTGCCCAGGCAATGCTGATACCGTCAAAAGTGCTGGTCCCCCTCCCGATTTCATCCAGAATTATTAAACTTCGGTCAGTCGCATTGTTCAAAATTGCTGCTGCTTCATTCATTTCCAGCATAAAAGTACTTTGACCAAGAGTCAGATTATCCGAAGCTCCAACACGGGTGAATATTCTGTCAACCACAGACAACTCCGCACTCGCTGCAGGCACAAAACTTCCACATTGTGCCATCAGCACATTTAAGGCAACTTGTCGCATGTAAGTAGATTTTCCGGCCATGTTTGGTCCTGTGATCAACATGATACGGCATGTGGTTTCTGCTAAATCTAAATCATTAGGCACAAAAACTTCACCCAAATCAATTCGCTCAATGACAGGATGGCGACAGTCTTTCAAAAACAATTTTCTAGGTGCCTGCAGAGGATGCAGAACTGGACGCACGTAGTGATAGTGTTCTGCAACATAAGCCAGTCCTGCCAACGCATCCGCAACAGCGATATCCTGTGCGGTTTGCTGTACACGTCTGGTGTTTGTGTTGATCTCGGTTTTTAATTGTTGAAACATTTCATACTCCAACTCACCTATTCGCTCTTCTGCAGTGAGTATTTTTTCCTCAAATTCTTTGAGCTCGCCGGTAATGTAACGCTCAGCATTTACCAGAGTCTGTTTACGGATGTAATTATCCGGAACTGATGTTTTATGAACATTACTGACTTCAAGGTAGTAGCCAAAAACTTTGTTGTAACTTATTTTTAAGGAGCTTATTCCTGTTTTCTCACGTTCATTCAACAGCATTTCATTAAGAAATTGTTTTGAATTTCTAGAAATGTCACGCAGTTCATCTAATTCTGCTGAAACTCCTGCTGCCATAAATCCACCTTCCCTCAGTTTAACTGAAGGTGCATCCAGCAAATGTCGATGCAACAGATCTAACAAATCTGTTAGCGGATCAAATTTTTCAGCAATTATTTTTATCAACGGCGATTGTAATTCTGCAAAATAGAGTGGAAGTTTCTGTACCGGTTCCAAGGATTCTCGTAGAGCCAAAAGGTCATTTATCCCTGTCACTGGCAAATTGATGCGCCCCAAGATACGTGGTAGATCCTGGATCACGTTCAAACTTTCACGAAATTTTTCACAGAGCATAAAATTAACCCTGAACTCTTCGATACAGTCAAAACGTTCATTAATTGCCTCAATATCTAGTAACGGCTGCCGCATCCACTGCCTGAAAAGCCTTGCACCCATTGGAGTCTGAGTGTGATTAAGTATATGAAAAAGAGTGTGTTTTCTAACTCCGGACTGGCTTTCAAACAGTTCAAGATTCGCAACTGTTGCTTCATCCAAAAGCATAGTTTTTTCAAAAGAATGTCTCCGCAAAGCAGTAAGATGGCTCAAGTCGCATTTTTGAGTTTCTTCCAAATAACGTAATAACGCACCCGCGGCCGAAATTCCATGTGGCAAATCATCTACCCCAAATCCGGAAAGATTCAGCGTTTCAAAATGTTTTTTTAAACTCTTCTCAGTTGCTTCCTTATCAAAATGATATGGGTCAATAAAATTAAAAAGTCCGGTCGATGGGAAAACCTGTCCGTCCGGAAAACCTGTTACTTTTGTCAGCGAAACCACTGAGCTTCCGTCTGAGGTGTTTTCCTTGTCAAGCAACTGTGTCATACGCTGCACAAGTTCCTCCAGAAACAGGGATTCTGCTTCAGAACGGCTTTGTGTGAGGAGAATTTCCTGTGGGGTCAGTTGTGCGAGGAAATCGTAGAACCGGTGAGTTTCATGCAAATTAAACTCTGCAACCTCAAACTCACCTGTAGAAAGATCCGCAAAGGCGATACCCAAACTTTGGGAACGCAATACCACGTTGATTGCCAGTAAATAATGATTACGGTCCGGATCAATCAATTGAGGTGAAACTGTAGTTCCGGGAGTTACAACTCTGACAACACCCCGCGCTACCAGACCCTGTGCTTTGGCAGGATCTTCCATTTGTTCACAAATGGCCACCTTGTAACCTGCAGCAGTCAGTTTGTTTAAGTATTGTTCATAGGCACGGTAAGGTACACCACACATCGGTAATGACTTTTTTTTATCACGTGAAGTCAACGCAATTTGCAAAACTTTTGCTCCTACAATCGCATCATCACCGAACATTTCATAAAAATCGCCCATGCGGTAAAACAGAAGTTTATCCGGATGTTCCCGTTTGATGGCATTGAACTGACGCATCATCGGTGTTTCTACTTGAGGAACAGACATGAGTATTGCTGAAGAGGTAAAAAAAATTATGCCAAGTTTGCCGGCCAGATAAGCGGAAACAATTTGTGCTTCATCGGCACACCCGCCGACAATTCTACCGAAAGTCCCGGAAATTCTGGAGAAGTTTCCCAGGCGCGTGGGGCATGCCGAATATCATCGCCAAGCATACGTACAGAAAAAACACGACGCAGTGCCTCTGTACCAGCTCCGGTATGCAAAGTGAGCATATGAAAGGCCAGAGCGTCACCAGGTTCAAGAGCCCAGCTTAAAACACGATATTTGTCCGGATTAGCTTCAATATCCGGCGGTTCCATGAGACTACCTTCAGGAAACCACTTTGCTTCTTTTTTGAGAAAAGTCCGCGGTAAGAACCAGTTTCCGAGATGTGATCCAGCCGCAAATTCCAGTGTCCATTCAAGCGGTACTGGATCAACCGGAATCCAAAAACTGATATTTTGTCTTCCTTCAATATTGTAATATGGTTGGTCCTGATGCCATGGAGTCCTTTGCCTAGTTCCGGATTTTTTCACTAGCATGTGGTCGTGATACAGACGTACCTTTTCGGAACACATAAGTTTTGCAGCCACTTCCGAAAGCTGACTTTCAAAGATAATCCTCTGGTAAGCCGAATTTTCCTGCCAGGTACAAAAATCTTCAAGGAACCAGCCTGGATCCTTTACATCGCTGGCAACCTTGGAGCGTGAACTCGGATTGGAAATATTTTTATCGATACCTGATTTCAGATCTGCAACTTCATCCTTGGAAAGCAGGTTTTTAAGCAGAACCACTCCATCGTCAGCATAGGCTTTAATCTCAGTTTCACTAATATGCACAGTCATTTTTTTAAATTATCCCCTGGCAGCTGCCAAAGACAGCAAATGTTTACGATAACCGGTTTCACCTTCGGCTTCCCAGGTTTTCAACAAAGCAGAACCGACGATTGCAATTTCCGCTTTCCCATGTAACCGGCGTAAATCTTCGGCTTGTGACAAACCAAAACCCAAAGCCAGAGGCAAATCAGTGTAGAGCCGGCATTGTTGTAAAATTTTTTCCGCGCTGATGTCCAGTTCCGTGTTTTTACCAGTAACCCCTTTTCTGGCAACACAGTAAATAAAACCGCTACCATGACCACATATTTTCCGGAGACGCTCCTCTGTGTTGGTTGGGGTACAGAGCATGATCGGATCAAGATCATGCTGCCTGCTGTATTCAAACAAATCACCGTATTCCTCCAGCGGTAAATCCGGAATGATAAAACCTTCACCACCATTTTTCCGGATGTTTACGCAGTAATTTTCAAATCCCATGGAAAATGCAGTATTACAATAACCCATCATTAACATCGGAAAATCAAAGCGCTCACTGGCACGCTTCATCAAATCAAAATATGCCTGCCAACGTATCCCATTTCGGAGAGCCTCTTGATTCGCTTTAACAAAAAGCGGTCCGTCTGCGCTTGGTTCGCTGAAAGGCATTTGCAGCTCAACCAAATCCACATCCGCTTCACCCATCGCCTCCAGCATTTTCCAATTCGCTTCCAAAGATGGATAACCCACCACGACATGGGTCATCAGTAGGATTTTACTTTTAGTTTCCGGATACTCAGTTCCACCGAAAAGTGGATCGAGCCGGTTTTTTAAATATTTTGTCAGATTCATTAATTTATAATTTTGAAATTAGGAAACGAAGTTGGGCTCATTTTCTCAGTGCTTTTGTTCTCAAAAACTCATCCCATTTTTCATCACCTATGGCTTCAGCAATATTGAAAATATCTTTGTCACCCCGTCCTGAAAGGTTGATCAACACCTGGGTTCCATCAGGAATATCCGGCGCTTCCTCAACCACAGCGGCAAAAGCGTGGGCGCTCTCCAAAGCTGGAATTATGCCTTCTGTACGCATCAGCAGCTTGGTGGCAGAAATAACTACATCATCCGCTGCAGAGGTAAAGCGGATGCGCTTTTGATCGTGAAGGTGACTCAGAATTGGACTGACTCCTATGTAGTCCAGCCCCGCTGCAATCGAATGCGTATGCATCATCTGACCTTCGTCGTCCTGAAAAAAATACGTTTTGTATCCCTGCGCTACTCCTACTGTACCTCCGGAAAAACGTGCGGCGTGTTGTCCTGAATCAAGACCGTGACCTCCGGCTTCAACACCAACCAGTTCCACCTCTGTATCTTCCAGAAACGGCAGAAAAACTCCACTAGCGTTTGAACCACCTCCAACACAAGCATATATTTTGTCGGGTAATTTGCCATTTATTTTCAACATTTGCTGACGTGATTCCTGACCAATAATTGACTGAAACCAGGCTACCATTTCCGGAAAAGGGTGTGGACCACAGGTCGTGCCTAAAACATAATGCGTAGTTTCCATACTTTCCGACCAGTCACGCATAGCCGCATTGATAGCATCCTTAAGCGTGGCAGTACCTTCTGTAACTGAAATCACAGTCGCACCAAGTTGTTCCATCCAAAAAACATTCGGACGTTGACGTTCCACATCAACAGCGCCCATGTAAACCGTGCATTCAAGCCCCATTCTGGCGGCCATGGTTGCGGTTGCCACTCCGTGCTGTCCGGCTCCTGTTTCTGCAATTACTCGTTTTTTATTCATCCGCTGTACGAGCAACCCCTGCCCCATACAATTGTTCGCTTTGTGCGCTCCTGTGTGGTTTAAATCTTCCCGTTTGCAAAAAACCTGAAACTTACCACCCAATGTTTCAGCAAAATTTTCCAGCGGAGTGACCGGTGTTGGACGGCACGAATAATTCTGCATCACGTCCACATAACTTTGCCAAAATCCAGCGTCGGCCTTGGCTTCGTTAAAAGCGGCAATTAACTCGTCAAAAGTAGTACGTAATATTTCCGGAATAAACATGCCTCCGTAATCACCATAATAACCGGAGGCATCAGGATTAATAGCTTGAGTGGGCATGTTGGACTTTATTGTATCTTTGGACTTTCTGGTTTATTATTTAAGTTTAGATTTTACGTATTTTTTTTCATCTTGTCAATTAACGGTTGATGTTAAATAAGCTCTCAATTCCGGAAATGGCGATTCAGCAAATCTGGGCTGAGCAGGATTTTTCAAAGAAGAATCTCCGGACTGTTTCAGGACAGGCCTTGAAAATTGATTTTGCCGGCTGGCACAATTCCGGAAGTGGACCGGACTTCAAGGAAGCACGTTTGCAAATTGGAGAGCATTCGCTTTTCGGCGCGGTGGAAATTCATGTCGATTCTTCAGGATGGTACGCACATCAACACGAAAAAAATCCGGATTACAACTCTGTGGTTTTACATGTCGTCCTTTACAACAGTGGAAAACGCTTAATTGAACGTGAGGACAAGTTTAAAATTCAGGAACTGGAATTGGCTTCTTTTATCAGCAAAACACCATCAACCTCAGAAACGCAAGCCCGGGCGGACTTAAAATCTTTCGGAGAACTTCCTGGACGTTGCGGAGTGGCAGCGGTTGAAAATGGTGCGGAGACACTGAAAAAAATCATTGCTCATGCCGCAGAGCAGCGTATTCAAGAGAAAATGCTGCTACTGCTAAAGCGTTGGGATGAACAGGATCCTGAGGAATTGCTTTTTCAGTTACTCTTCAAATCATTGGGTTATTCACCATTTTCCCAAGTTTTTGAAGAACTGGCAAAACAATATCAGTTTAGTGACCTCCGACCTTTGTTTCGGCAGTCTCAGCGCACAACACGGACACTCGTACTTTCACGCTGGTTTGGTGCATGTGGGTTGTTTGCCACAGAGCATACAATTGCCGACCCGTCCGTACGCCACGAATTTCTGCAGTGGAAATCTGCCTGGCAGGATCTTCCGGAACATCCGCAAGTATCCCGAAAATATTCAGAGGCCTTTCGTCCACAAAATACTCCGGAGAGGAGGTTGCTCGGCATGTTCCATCATTTATACCGTGTAGCAAATGAAGGTTTACTCAAACGCTGGCTGCTGGTGTTCCTGAACCTAAGTCAGTATGCCGATGAAAAAGTATTATGCCGGCAGGCTCTGTCTGAAACAGAAATACTGTTTTCAACTCCAGATTGGGAAGTCTGGCAGCAGCATCTTGTTTTGGGAAAAACAAAGCATACATTCTCATCGCAGCTTGTTGGTAAGGACCGCCAAATAATACTTTGGGCAAATGCTGTTTTACCGTTCTTCCTGGCATATGCACGACACGAAAATGAACCTGAACTGGAAAAACTGCTTTATCGCTTATTCATGATTTTACCCGCAGAGGCTTCAAACAGTAAAACACGTTTCATGGAAAAACGGTTATGGTTTTCAGAATTTCCTAAATCAGGTAAACTTAAATTGAATACTTTAGGAAATCGGCAGGGTTTAATACAAATTCAACATGATTTTTGCCGCAACTTTCATCAAGGTTGTGTAAGCTGTGAACTACCCGGAATTTTAGTAGGCTGAATGAAGACATGAAAAAATTAAATATTACTCAAAAAACATATTTTGTGTTTTTATTTTGCATATGTGCCTCAGTACTTCTCTCTGCCTGTATTAGGCCGAATCTTTCTCAGTTTGAAGTACAACGTCCATCCAGAATAACAATTCCACGTGAAGTAAAAAAAGTGTTTATCCGTGCAGATCTGGTGGATGAAACAAATGATAAACTTGGCATTAAAATTCAAGTACTTCAACAACTGGCGGATGAACTCAATAGTTACGGACGTTTCAAAGTCAGTGTAGTGGATACTTTAGATGGGAGCCAGTTTGATCCAGAAAAGGAGTCTGTCGCGATAATTCAGGGAGAAGTCATCAGCGGCGGGGAAGTGGACCGTGGACAGTTTACTGACCTTGCCACCTGCACAGGTGGAATCAGCGGGAGGCTGTCTTCGGCGGGAGCAGCCGCAATTACAAATGAAGCAATTACTTTAGATAAATGGCGTGGATATGTTTGCCGGAGAGGTACTTTTGCCGGAAATGCGGCGGAACTTGTACTTTCATCAGCATTCTCTTTGGCAGGTTTAAATGACGCTATTCCGCCTAAAAACCAGGTTGTGAGGATTTATGATTACAAAAATATCTCACTTTTTGCTCAGGGGAATTTTAGTTTTAACATGATTGGCTTAAGTAGGGAAACACTGGCAATTCGTGCGGATTCATCCAGTTTCGGTCGCACTATTACTGATAAGGATTCCTACCGTAACATCAAAGAAAGCCACTTGATTTCACTAACTTTAGGCAGCCTGCTCAGTATCACCAGAATTCCTATTTTCCCAATACCAAACCGCCAGATTGCTTTAGCCTCACTGAGTAATCCAAAGCAGATTTTCTATGGGCCAAAAGGATTAGCAATTCCGAATATATCCGATTTGCCGCCCAAAGAAAAGCGGCAGGTGATTCAGCAATTGGTGAAACGCGCTTTGGAATCATTCATCCGCACAATTTCTCCATACAAGCAAATGGTTGAAGCCGAAGTTGCAGAAGGCGGTAAAGCAAAAGCAGGGAATTTGCTCAAAGAAGGAAAAACCCAAAAAGCTCGGAAGATCATCGAGGCTATTCCGACAGAAAAAAGAGAATCTCAGGATTGGTACAACTTAGGTTTGGCTTATGAAGCGGGTGCCTTAAGTACGGAAGATTACGAAGATGCTCGCAGATTTTATATAAGCGCACTCGAGAAAAGTCCTGGCACAAGACTTTATGCACAGGGAGTTGGCCGAATCCGTCGATATCTTGCTGAAACTAAAATATTAGCCCGACAAACTCAAAAATAGAAAATTGCAACAATGAAACTTTTTAATAATTATATCTTAAATAAATTATTTTTGATGTTGCTGATCTCTGCGTTTTTAATTTCAGGCTGCGCGAAAGCCACTCTGACTATCCGCTCACCTGCAGAAATAAATACCAGGAAAATAAAAAATGTAGCAGTAGGAGGATTTGAAATAGGCCAGATGATGTTAAAATTTAAAACGGAACGGAATGGCGTCTGGCAAACTCATCCTGTTTTGTTGAGTGAGGAGCAGCAAAAATCCATCAGCCGTTCAGTAAGAGCAAGAGTAATAAATCTGTTAACAGCTACTCCGTACTTCAAAGTAATTTTTAGCGATGAATTTGAGAAACTGGCAAATGACGCGGCACTTCAACAGTTGGTTTCAGTACGAGGTTACAAAACTAAAAATGTTGACGCAGTTATCAATGGAAAGCTCTGGCTTGAGATTGAACGTACAGATGGAGTTGACTTAAGCAAAGAAGGTCTAGAATATTTCCGGCCTCCCCGATCCAGAAACAGTATCGGTCTGAATTTGACAGTTGATCAAGTCGTTTGGTGGCCTTACAAATCAACGCGTGGGACATTAGGGCTTGAAATTAAAATGACCCGTTTGCTGCCGACAGAGGTGGTCGCAACTACTTTTGAGACGAGAACATACTCTCAGCGGATTGGCGGAAGGAACGGAGAAAGTTTTCAGCAAATTGCCGATAGTTTCACCTCAGTTCTATCCACTTCGGATACCTCAAAGATTGACAGCATTGAAAGCTCCGCGGATGTTCTCCCTTCATTTGAGCAAATAATTGCGGATATGGCACTTTCTATTGCGAGCGGATTTGTCCGAAGAGTTGCTGTCACAGAAAAAGTTGTCAGCTACCCTATTGCTGAGGGGAGCTTCCCGAATGCGAAAATTTTGATTGAAGCCGGTGCTTACGATGTAGCAATAGACCAACTTCAGCAGGCCACTGCAGAAAATTCTGATCCAAATGACCTTTATAACCTTGGACTATGCTTCGAAGCAATTGGAGATTATGGACTAGCCCACACAACTTACAGAGAGGCCTGGAAGACTGATCCGGAAAACCTGCTTTTTGCTCAGGGACTGGGACGTATTGAAAGACTTCGACGTGAAAACCCTCAACTACAGAGACAGCTTGAATCACGTTAGTCCGCTTCCGTTGTAATGTATATTATCAAAGATTGATTTAATGGAACTCATACACTCAAATATTTTTCACTCCTCATCTTCCAAAATACGGAAAGACGTTTATGGAGTAAAGCTAAGCGCTTTTCTACTTTTGTGCCTGTCTGTATTTTTAATCACGTCCTGTGCACCAAAAGTCAGTTTCAAAATCGAACGTCCACCGGTTCAGCAGATTGAAAATATAAACTACATTGAGCTTGGCAACTTTCAAATTGTATCCGGACAAATCAAGCATCCAAGTGAAACTGTATCCGATTCCAGCCAGATTTTTAGCAGAACCGAAAAGTTATTAAAACCCGCAATTACCAAGTTAAATTCAAAAAAAGAACAGGGGCACCTCACAGCTGATTTGCTGAGAGCCGCTTTGGTACATGAACTTTCACTTCAGTCACCATACCAGTTGATAAACACGACCGGAAAGAAAGACGGATTTAGCGGAGTACTTCCGGATGAGTCAGAAATCGCAATTCTTCATGGAAAAGTTAAATATTCTGAAATTATTATTGAATCACAGGAAGGTCTTTCATATTTTACAAATGTGAAAAACAAAGGCGCTACCCTCGAACAATCTTTGCTGGCAAGTGTTGTTTCAATGGGTGCGGAGTCCTCTGGAGCGGGTTTTGTGATAGCAACACCTTATGTGGAACAAATAGCCGCACTGGAAGTTGAATTTTCTCTGCTCCGGAAAAATGACGGCAGTGAAGTAGTTCCTTCGCAAAGTTTTCGGACTTACTTTGCCCGGAAGTGGGGCGGTTCAGCGGATTCTTCTCATTTACCGTTAAAGATAAAGAACTTAATTATAATAGAATATCAATCTGATGAAGATTCTTCTGAGTCACTTCTTTCAAAAATAGATCGGGCGGGATTGTACTTTACAAACCCAAATGAATATTATGCCAGAGGATTTAACCTGAGAAATAATGTGCAGGTTCCGCAAACTCCCCTGGATCTGAAAATTAGACTCGGCCGACAAATCGCACGACAATACGTTAAACAAATCAGCCCTTATCATGAAACGGCAGAATTACTTGTACAGGATGGAAACAGCGTTGCGGTTAATTTGATCAGGGGGAATGCATACCAAGAGGCAGTTGCTTTTCTGCAAGCTTTGAATGAGCGTACAGCGGCAGATGAGCACAACCTTGGTTTGGCTTTTGAAGCAGGTGGGGAAATTTCACAAGCAAGAAAACACTACGAAAATGCCCTGAAAATGGACAATAATAATGCCGTATTTAAAGCTGCGCTAACAAGGACTGGAAATTAAATCGTGGGTTTGCCAATAGGTGCAAACCCGTTGATTATTTGAGTTCGGCTAATTCCTGGTGGGGATCATTCTTCATTTCGAAGAATGGAGAAGGAATTTTCAATGCACGTGAAATGCGTTCCAAAGAGGCTTCTGTAACCTCTGCGGCATGTGATTCCCAGCTTTTTACAGTTTGAATTGCAAAACCATGTTCGTAGGCAAATGCTTCTATAGACATGCCTCTCAGTAAACGGGCATATTTTATTCTATCACCAATCCGATCCAGATCAAGGTCTTTATCCAAACCCATTTCCCGCACGTCGATCGCTAATACTTTAGCAATCTCACTGTATTTCGTCAGTTTGGGGGTTGAGTGGCCAGTTTCCCAATTTTTTACAGCAGTCAGCGAAACACTGAGTTTTCGGGCAAACTCTTTGCGAGTTAAACCGGATTCCTCTCGCCACTGTGTCATTTGTTCACCAAATTCCATTTCACACTCTTTTCGTTATCCTTTTGTCTGCAGCACAAGAATTATGTTTGTTAACTCCTACTGCTTTTCTTTCTATTTGATACGGAATTTTATTCTCCTGAAGTACCGTATTTTGATTAATATGCTTTGAATTATCAATCATTTTTTCTTGAATGTCAACCATTATATGGAAACTCTCAGTGGATCTCAGCCGTAAAAAACATCTCCAAATGATATCGAAATTTTTCACTTCCCCTATAATGCGTATTGTCTACAAAACAGAAACCGCGGTTTTTATGGTTTTTGAACAGCAATGAAGAAGTTGTCTGTTATGTTTAAAATACAGACAAATTATCAAAAGTTTATCCGGAAACCGCTAAGTCTGCTCTGAGAACATTTATTCCGCTTATTCACGAATATGATTTTAGAGTCAATCTAGCTGCATTAAGACATCCTTATACTCTTGCCTTAATATATTTTTCTGTACTTTACCCATAGTATTTCTCGGAAGTTCCGGAATGATGAGCAATATTTGAGGTTGTTTATACTTCGCAAGAGATTCTCTGAAAATTATGCTTAAATCGTCAAGATCAGGAGTCTCACCTTTTTCAGCTACCAAAATACCGACAACTACTTCTCCCAAATCCGGATGTGCTAAACCTATCACCGCGCTTTCCATAACGCCAGGTTGCTCATCTAATAAAAGTTCAATTTCCTTGGGATAGATATTATATCCGCCGGAAATGATCACGTCTTTGTTGCGTCCTGAAATGTGGAGATACCCGTCGCTGTCAATCGTACCTAAATCACCTGTGATAAAGAAACCGTTATTGCGTAGTTCTTCTGCAGTTTTCTCAGGCATTTGCCAATAGCCGCTGAACACATTTGGTCCACGTACTTCAATCTCACCAATTTCACCGTCTGCCAGAACATCTCCGGTTTTTGAATCAGTAATCTTGATTTCAACTCCCGGTAGAGGGAACCCTACTGTTCCGGCGCGGCGTTCGCCATCATATGGATTGGAAGTATTCATGTTTGTTTCAGTCATCCCGTAACGTTCAAGAATTCTGTGGCCTGTTCGTGCTTCAAATTTTTCATGTGTTTCCGCTAACAGAGGGGCACTTCCGGAGACGAAAAGCCGCATATGCCTTGTTAGATCTTTGTTGAATCGTGAGTCATGCAAAAGCCTTGTATAAAAAGTAGGTACACCCATCATCGTGCTTGCATTTGGAAGATTTTCGATAATAGTGTCTAAATCAAATTTCGGAATGAAGATCATGGAACCGCCTGCCACAAGAGTAACATTAGTAGCTACAAATAATCCATGAGTGTGAAAGATAGGTAGAGCATGCAATAGGACGTCCCTGTCGGTAAATTGCCAAAGATCTACCAGGGTCTGTGCATTTGAAAGCAAATTGTTCTGACTCAGCATCGCACCCTTGGAGCGTCCCGTTGTTCCTGAGGTGTAGAGAAGCGCCACAAGATCTTCACCATCACGCTCAATAGTGTTATATGAATCGTCCTTATTCCGCGTCAAATCAGTAAATGTCCCAGTACCGTCAGCATTCAATGTTTCCAGCATAGCCCCTGATTTTTCAGCTACGGCAGCAAGTTCATCTTCTTTGCATCCTTGACAGATAAAAATTTTTGCACCACTGTCTTCGACAAAATATGAGACTTCAGCTGATGTATAGGCGGCATTTAACGGCAAGTAAACCAGTCCGGATTGAACACAAGCTGCATAGACTGCAAGTGCTTCAGGAGATTTGTCAATTTGTACTGCCACACGGTCACCGACAGAAAGTCCCATATCGCTAAGTGCGTTTGCAGAACGTGCTGCCATACGGATAAAAGAATCATGGCTGATAGTTTTTCCATTAGGCAAAAGCAGGAATGTAGTCGTATGTCCGAAGTATTTTCCGAACAGAGTTTCATAAAGCGGGTTGGACATTAAAATAAACCTGATAAATGAATTAAATATTTTTTTCAGTAGTTTGCAGTGTTGTTTTAGAAATACGTCTTTCTTATATTTAGAAAGTACCTTTGGCTACAGAATAACCAAAACGACTGCTCCGTTTCAGCATCAGAGATGTCTCAGCAGGAAGTAACGACGTTCCGGACGCCCAACTCCTCCATAATTCACATCGACATCCAGAATTGTTTGGGAAACTAAATATTCGAGATAACGCCGCACAGTGGTTCTACTTGCTCCTATAAGTGAAGCCACTTCTTCGGAAGTTAAGCTGGAATCTTGTCTGACACTGAAAACATGCTGCACCTTTTCTAAAGTGAGCCCGTCAATTCCTTTAGGCAATTCCGGTGATTCATGCAGCTCACTCCTGCCTGAATTCAGTGCTCTGTCAACGTCGTGCTGGTCAAGCTGATCGATATTTAAAAGCTGAGTTTTTGTTTGACGGTATCGTTGCAGTGTGGTTTGAAAACGTGACAAAACAACCGGTTTGAGAATATAATCAAAAACGCCTCCATGCAGGGCTTCATTAAACAAATGGACTTCTTTCGCTGCTGTGATTGGAATTACATCAACCTGTTTTCGGTGCAGCCTGGTTTGTTTTAGAAATTCCAACCCGTTTCCTTCTGGAAAGAAAATATCAAGCAGCAACAAATCCGGTTCGAGCACATCCAACTGCAATTGAGCATCCTCAAGAGTATTGGCAATACCAACAACTTCAAAACCATCCGTTTTTTCAACGTAACGTTGGTGAATTTCCGCAATCCGAACATCATCGTCTATGATCAAAACACGCAGGTTCATCCAGTATCTCCAGCTAAATTAAGAAGTTTTGGAATATAGATTGTGAAGCGCATCCCGCCGATTGAACTCCGTACTACCGTTAAATGACCTCCAAGATATTCCAAATTTTGATGAACCAAAGAAAGTCCAATTCCGCGTCCTGCTCCGGATTTGGTAGTAAAGCCGTGTTGCATTAATAAATCAGTCGATTCAACTTCGATTCCGCTACCGGAATCTTCAACCTCAAATATCAGATCATTGCCAATATCTGTCATTGAAAGCTGCACAGTGTGTGCGCCGGAATTTTTCTCCTGTGCAGCTTCAAAGGCATTTTCCAACAGGTTACCCAGGATAGTAACTATTTTTTCACGACTGATGTTCTCAGGAATATCAATCATCCGACTTTCAGGATCAAGTTTAAAATTTATCCTCAATTCCTGCGCGCGGTTATATTTCCCTAGTATTATGGCGGACAATAACGGATCCGGAACTGTCTCTGCTAATGTTCCGAGCAGTTCCTGATATCCAGAAGTTTCACGTCCGATCAAATCGAGCGCTTCCTTGTGTGATCCGAGTTGAATCAGTCCGGCAAGAGTGTGCAGTTTGTTCGAATATTCGTGAGTCTGCGCGCGGAGTGCTTCTGAGTATTCCTGAATTTGAGTCAGTTCCTGTGCCATCCGGTCAATTTCCTGTTTGCGGCGGAAGCTTGAAACGACTCCTGTAACCCGTTCATTTTGCCAGATAGGAACACGGTTAACCACTACTTCAATATCACCAATCATCATTTCCTGATCAAATTGTTCTTCACCGCTTTCCAGGACTTCCAGCATTCTTGTCTGCGGTAAAATTGACTCAATTGGCGTGCCGATTCCAGATTCAGGCGGGATATCCAAAATCTTGGCCGCTTCGTGATCTAGCATAGTTACCAGTCCTTCGTCATTGATCGCAACAACACCTTCGCGGATTGAATCAAGGATTGCATTGCGTTCCTTGAACAATGTAGCAATTTCAGCAGGTTCCAGTCCAAAGATTGACAATTTAACATCCCTTGCGATTAGCCATGTACCAAGGCCACCTAATAAAAATAGAATAAAAACCCAAAGTAGAATTCGCTGCAAATAATCCGCTGTTACTACCTCTACAGTTTCCTGCAAATATCCTACAGAAACAACGCCAATCACTTTAGCTGCATCATCAAATACTGGAACTTTTCCACGCATCGAAGGTCCAAGTGTGCCCACCGCTTTTGAAATATAAGCCTCTCCTCCTTCGAGTGCGCGTGCGTTGTCACCGCCAACCATGAACTTACCGATCCTTTCCGGCACAGGGTGACTGTAGCGTTTTCCTTCATGGTCTCCAACCACGACAAATTTTGCACCGGTTGCTTTTCGCACAGATTCAGCATATTGCTGAATCTGTGTAGAATTTTGCTTGAGTAAGCCTTGCTGAATTTCTGCGGTCAGCGAAACTGCCTTTGAGACATTCAAGGCATTGCGTCCTATGTATTCTTCCAGAATTGAGGAAACAAAAACAGAAACCAACAGCCAGGTGATGCTTATCAACACGCTCAGCAAAAGAGACATCAACAGCAGCATCCGCCCGTGTAGAGTGCGTGGAAGTGAAATCATAGAAAAAGAATGTTGCATAAACATAACGGTATCAATAGCATAATCTGAAAAAATTGCTTCAGTTTGAGAGTCATTTGCTCAAAATAAGACTAGTAAAGCTTAAAGCCTAAAAGATGAAATGTTTTTCCTTGAGCCTGGTTCTTGAGCAGCGACATACGAATATCATATCATTATGAGCTAGACTCTTAACTAAGCGGTTGAGGCATCAAGCTGATTTTCCGGGGCCGCAGTTTTGAAGGCTTCCTGTTTCATGCAGTTATCCCAAATGGATTTGATGAGTGGATAAGCGGAGTGATCACACTTAAAACGCAGACCGTTGTAGACTTGCGGAATCAGGCAGAGATCCGCCAGACTCGGTGAATCACCAAAACAGAATTGACCTTCAGAACCGTAATTTTTCAGAGTTTTTTCAAACGCACTAAAGCCTTCCGCAATCCAATGTTGATACCAACACGTTTTTTTATCTTCGTCCAAACCCAACTCATCTTCCAAATACTTCAGCACACGTAGATTATTTAATGGATGTATCTCCATCGCAACCTGGTAAGCCATGCAACGTACCTGCGCACGCTCAGTTATTACTGAAGGTAAAAGTTGAGGATCCGGATGCAGTTCCTCAAGCTACTCGATAATCGCCAGAGATTGCGCAAAAAACTGTCCATTTGACTACAGTAATGGAATCAAACCCTGTGGGTTGTTTTGTTGAAAACGTTGCTGTTTTTGACCTCCCAAACGTAAATTAACAGGAATGGATTCCCAATCCAGTCCTTTTATTTCTAAGGCAATGCGCACACAAAAGGCGGCAGAGGAACGATAATAACTGTATAATTTTAACATGTTTACTGCTCTAACTTTTATGTACTCAGCGAAGATATGGTTTCACCTGTTGCTTGATTTCGCCAAAAATGGACTGTCCTTGTGGATCACGCATTTCGATACTAACCCAGTCACCGTATTTCATAAATTCTGTAGTAGGTTCACAAACAGCAATGCTTTCCAGCATTCTGACTTCAGCTAGACAACAGGAACCGCTGGAGCGGTCGACATTCGAGACCCCACAAATTCAAAACCATCCAAACCCATCGGGTTTTCAAAAATATCTGTCATTTTACATGCCTTTTTTAATTGCCTTCAAAATATTAATACCTTTGCTGAGACAGCAATGAAAAAGAAAAGGTTTAAAACTTTCAGCAATTGCAAGGCATTACATCCTGTGAAGACAAAATGCTACGTGAACAATATGAACTAAATGAAGTAAACAAAAAGAACACTCTTTATCACCACAATCTTGACAGTGGCTTTGCGCTAGTTTAGCATTTGTTCATCGTAAATGCACTCTTGTAGATTTACAGTTTAAATTTGCGAAATTGTATGAAAGGCCAAAATTGTCGATGCTTCGGTTTTCTCACCACTGCAGCAATGGCAGTGGAACTTTCCATTAATATTCATCACGGTTAAATCGATACGGGCTCATTGCATTTAACAGCCTCAAGATGTCTTTGATACGAAATCTTCCACTTCGAACCATTTTATTGTTCGAAGTGGAAATTCCGGAACACTTTTTTTGTGTTCCTATTCAAACTTCGGTCAAGTGCCGATTTCATCAATTCTTAAAAAAATCAGGAGAATATCATGAAAAAATTAGCAAAATTGTTTGCTGCAACGCTTGCCTCGGTTACTATTTCCCTGGGAAGTCTGTCTGCGGTTGAAATCAATAAAATTCATTTTCTTATCCCCGGCGGCGCCGGTGGAGGTTGGGACGGTACGGCACGTGGTACCGGTGAAGCCCTGACCAAAGCAGGACTTATTGGTACTGCCACTTATGAAAACATGTCTGGTGGTGGTGGCGGAAAAGCCATCGGCTACCTGATCGAAAATTCCATGAGTAATCATGGTACACTGATGGTTAATTCAACTCCAATAGTCATTCGTTCATTGACAAAGGTTTTCCCGCAGAACTTTCGGGATCTGACTTTAATTGCTGGAACCATCGGTGATTATGCTGCACTCGTAGTGCCTGCCAATAGTCCATACAAAAACTTCAAAGACTTGGTTTCTGCTTACAAAAAGAATCCGGAAAAAGTCGCAATTGGCGGCGGTTCTGTTCCTGGAAGTATGGACCATTTAGTTCCTGCAATGGCATTCAAAGCCGCAGGTGCTGATCCGAAAAAGGTAAAATACATTCCTTTCGATGCTGGAGGTAAGGCTATGGCTGGTCTTCTTTCCGGAGAGATAGATGCTCTTTCCACAGGATTCTCCGAAGCGGTAAGTATGGCAAACTCAGGCAAAGTACGAATCATTGCTGTTACTTCAGAGAAACGCGTAGATGCTGCCCCGAACGCTCCGACCTTAATTGAGCAAGGTTACGATGTGACATTTGTCAACTGGAGAGGATTTTTTGCTGCTCCGGACTTGCCGAGTAATATGCGGAAAGCTTACATCGAAGTCCTAGGTAAAATGTACAAAACACCGGAATGGGAAACAGTACGTGCCCGCAATGGCTGGGTTAACATTCATAATCCTGGAGACAAGTTTATGGTTTTTCTTGCTGAACAGGAAAAAGTTATCGGTAATCTGATGCGTGAGCTCGGATTCTTGTAGACCGAAGTACTTTCGTTTTTTCCGGGAAGTTTATTCTGCTTCCCGGAATTATGATGAACCAGTAAAAAATCATAAAAACGTGTCATTGCTTACAAAGCGAAAAATCTATTTTTTGTTAAGCACTGATATTATTAAGATCTCTCTCTTCGTTCGAGATGACAAATAATTAGTTTAGGAAATTTTATAAGCCTTCAATTACAAACTGTAACCCATATTTAACATGCTTGATCTGAATCGTGCAGTGGCTTTAGCACTGCTGGCTTTTTCCAGCGGTTATGCCTACCTCGCTTTCACCTTCCATCTTCTCCCTTTTGAACTTTTCCTGTCGGTAAGACCGAACACCATGCCGATTGCACTTGCCGTTGGAGGTATCATTTGTTCACTCGCCCTGTTGATCAAACCGCAGTCTTCGGAGAATGAAACTGAAGGTGACGGAACTGTCAATCGTGCGGACGGAGAATACCTCAAAAATCTTCAAAATTACAACTGGATTCAAGGAATCGCGCTCTTGGTGCTGGCAACTTTATATGCACTTAATCTGCGTAGTTTAGGCTTCCTGTTTTGCACCTCCACCTTCCTCATATTAGGTGGAATATTACTTGGTGAGAGGCGTTACACATTACTGATCCCAATTTCACTTACCGCCAGCTTTTTGGTTTGGTATCTCGTGGATCAGGTTCTGACAATTTTTCTGCGTCCATGGCCGGGATGGTTTTATTAAAAAATATTTTGCAATGAATCCGCTAAATAGTACTTTAAAAAAAAAATTATATTTGCAACTAGCAAGGCAATTTGTTGAGGAGAAGTCAAATGTTTGATGGAATGCTCCTTGGGCTTGAAACTGCCTTTACGCTGCAGAACATGCTTTTTGCTGCACTTGGTTGTTTCATCGGAACGATCATTGGAATGCTGCCCGGACTCGGTCCAATGTCAGTGGTGGCCATCATGATTCCTGTAAGTCTGCAGATCGGCGATCCCTCGACAACGCTGATATTATTGGCCGGAGTTTATTACGGAGCAATTTTCGGCGGTTCCACTTCATCCATCTTGATCAATGCACCTGGAGAGGCCGCAGTCGTAGCAACGGCATTTGACGGTTATCCAATGGCCCAGAAAGGACAAGCAGGCAAAGCATTAACAATTGCGGCAATTTCTTCTTTTTCCGGAGGAACAATCGGTGTAGTCCTGCTGATGTTTTTTGCACCGGCACTGGCCAACTTCGCGATTTTGTTTTGGTCTGCGGAATACTTTGCTCTGGTGCTGGTTGGCTTGTCTGCGATTTCTGCGTTTGCCGGAAAAGGTAAAGTTCTCAAGGCATTAATGATGACTTTGCTTGGATTGATGTTGGCCACAGTTGGAGAATCCTCACTTTTCCATGCACCGCGATTTACTTTGGGAATCATGGATTTACAAAGCGGAATTAACTTTGTAACTTTAGCAATGGGACTTTTTGCGGTTCCGGAAGCATTCTTTCTCGCAATTGACAAAATCCGCGGCAAAAAAGGCAGTTCAAAAAAATCTCAGGAAATTTCTAATCTCCGCATTAATCTCAAAGAAGCTAAAGCTATTATGCCTGTAATCGCACGGCAATCCGTTCAGGGATTCCTGATTGGTGTCATGCCTGGAACAGGTGCGACGATTGCCTCATTTTTAGGTTATGCAGTGGAGCGCAACCTTGCCAGCCCGGAAGAACGTGAGGAATTCGGTAAAGGTTCAATCAAAGGTTTAGCGGCTCCGGAAACCGCAAACAATGCAGCCAGCACGGGTTCATTCGTGCCGTTGCTGACTTTAGGAATTCCGGGTTCAGGTACGACCGCCGTACTTTTGGGAGCTTTCATAGCCCTCAATCTGCAACCCGGACCCCAACTGATGCAGGATCGACCTGAGGTTTTCTGGTCAATTATCATGTCTATGTATTTTGGTAACATTGTACTGTTGGTGCTTAATCTTCCGTTGGTGCCTTATATCGCAAGACTGTTGTCAATACCACGCAGTTTCCTGATTCCCTTCGTGCTTTTCTTTGCCATGGCCGGTGCATACATTGGTCAAAACAACGCCACAGAATTGCTACTGCTTTTGGGATTCGGTGTACTTGCGATCATCTTCAGATTTGCGGATTACCCTTTACCACCGCTGCTGATCGGATTTGTACTTGGACAAATGTTTGAGGACAACCTCGGACGGGCGATGCGCAACGCAAACGGAATACAATTTATTTGGGAAAGACCGATGACGCTGACACTAATTATTTCAGCAGCCATCTTCATTCTTGTTCCACTCATCAGGGATTGGTTGACAAACAAACGCAAGTAGCACAATTCATGACTGATCCACGTATTTCCTTAATCAGCCCAACTGGTGCGTTGGGCATGGGTTTTCTCGATGAATCCCTGGAACGCGGAATTTCGCTAAAACCGGATGTTATTGCCTGTGATGCCGGCTCAACTGATTCTGGACCTTTCTATCTCGGTTCAGGAACCCCTAAAATGTCACGACGTGCTATTTTACAGGACTTGCGACGTTTGCTTTTAGCCCGTGACAGACTGAAAGTACCGCTGATAATCGGTTCATGCGGAACTTCCGGAGTCGATTCTGCGGTGGATTGGATGCGGGAATTGACTCTCGAAATCGCCAAGGAAGAAGGTTTGAGTTTCAAACTTGGTCGAATCTACGCTGAGCAAAATCCAACTTTAATGGCAGAGGCTTTCAAATCCGGAAAAATCGACCCCCTTCCGGGAGCGCCTGAAATTGCTGAGCAGACAATTCTTAATTGTTCGCACATTGTAGCCATGATGGGTCATGAACCGATTGTTCATTTGTTGGAAAAACAATGTGATGTAATTCTCTGCGGGCGTGCTTCTGACACAGCGCTTTTCTCCGCGCTTCCGTTGATGCGTGGATTCATTCCTGGACCGGTCTGGCATTGCGCAAAGACTATCGAATGCGGTGCTATTTGTTCCAGCATTACACGTGCTGATGGTGTTTACGCTGAGATAGACGAAAACGGATTCAGCGTTGAACCACTGGCACTTGACGCATCTTGTACACCGCTTAGTTTAGCTTCCCACACGCTTTATGAAAACGCCGATCCGTTTTTGATTCGCGAACCTTCCGGAACACTTGACACACAAAACGCAAACTATCATGCGCTTTCTGAACGCAAGACACGTGTAGAAGGCTCCGTATTTAGACCGGAACGCTACACGCTAAAACTGGAAGGTGCAGCTTTATCAGGATTCCAAACAGTCGCGATCGGCGGTGTTCGTGATCCCTACATTCTGGCCCGTATCGATTCGTGGCTGGCGGAAATGAAAGTATTTTTTGAAGAACGTCTTCAAGAATTGACCGGAAAAACTTTAGGAAAGGAAGTGCGGCTTGATATTTCACAATACGGACGAAATGCTGTAATGGGCAGTTTGGAACCGCTTGCTCATGAAATGCCTCACGAAATTGGACTCTTGTTCACAATTACTGCGCCTGAGCAAGCTTTGGCCAATGACGTTGCCAGATTTGTAACTCATGCCGCTTCGCACTGGCCGATTCCGGAATGGCAAGGTTTTATCAGCGGGATCGCATTTCCTTTTTCACCACCAGAAATTGACCGTGGGCCAAGCTATCGTTTTACACTGAATCATGTCTTAATTCCGGAAACACCTTTATCTGCATTTCGTTTTGCAGAAGAGCAGGCAGGATGAGAAATTCCGTTCCACTAGGCAAATTGGCACAATTGATCCGTTCGAAAAACGCGGGTCCGTTCAGGATAACCTTTGATATTGTCTTTGAGAATGAGGAGGATTTTGTGCGAGTTGTTTCCGCAAAAGTATTGACTAAGGAGTGGATTTCCGGAACGTATAAGATTCCGCAAGATACTTTAATTTTTGTTGAAATCCCTGCAGCCCGTGCTATCAAGTTTTCTTTTCCGCGTCCACGAATTCAGGGTGATCTCGGAGAAACCGACATGTATTCCGGACAGCAATATGCACCGTTACTGGATCTTCAAATCTGCTAATCAGGAATCGCTTTTTCCGTAACCGCCTCCACCCGGAGTTTCGATACGGATTCTTTCACCGGCTTCAGCATGGATTTCATTTTTGCCTCCGAGAAAGAGCGTTGTACCGTCTTTACGGAAGAAAAGATTACGTCCACTTTTTCCGGATTCTCCACCGTTTAGTCCGTAAGGTCGGTGAACTCTGCGTTCGGAAAGAATTGCAGCATTGAGCGGTTCCAGAAATTCAACTTCGCGCACAAGTCCGTCACCGCCAATAAATTTTCCGGAACCACCTGAATTTTTGCGGATGGAAAATTCACGTAACATCACCGGATAACGTCGTTCTAAAATTTCAGGATCGGTAATACGGGTGTTGGTCATGTGGGTGTGAACTCCGGACTGTCCGTGCCAATCAGGACCTGCGCCAGCGCCGCCTCCTATGGTTTCATAGTAACCGAAATTTTCGTTGCCGAAAGTGAAATTGTTCATGCAGCCTTGCGAAGCAGCGCACGCCCGAAAAGCTTTTAGAATCACATCCGTAATACGCTGCGAAGTTAGTACATTGCCGCCGACAACCGCTGCGTTTTCAGAAGGAGCGAGCAATGAACCGTCCTCGATGATGACTTGAATCGGATTTAGGCAACCTTGATTGAGAGGAATTTCCTGATCAACCAAACAACGTAAACTGTACAAAATCGCTGAATGAGTCACCGCCCTCGGTGCATTCAAATTACCCCAAAGTTCAGGTCCGGTTCCGGTAAAATCAAAAATTGCGCTGCCGTCACGGCGGTCAATGGTAAGGCGTAAAACAATTTCACTACCGTCATCCAGAAAATCGTTTGCATTTACTATGTCCACTTCGGCCAAACCTTCACGTTTGGAAAGCGCTTTGAGCATATTCCGCACTGCTTCTTCTGCATTGGTTTGGATATGTTGCATGTACGCTTGAACCACTTCAAGCGTATAATGTTCGACCATCTCCAATAACAAATCAATGCCACGTTGATTCGCGGCAACTTGTGCTTTGAGATCTGAAAGATTGTCTGAAAGTAAACGGGTTCCGCTGATCGCCGGTTCACCTGTTTTGCGCGTTATTTTCCCGGGAGCAAGAAGCCGTTCGGTAATTCCTGCTTCGTTGAAAAATCCGTTTTCTACCAGTTTAAAAGTTTTGATACACGCACCTTCTTCTTTCAATTCACGTGAAAACGGCGGCATCGAACCCGGTGAAATTCCGCCAATATCCGCATGGTGACCGCGGCTCGCAATGTAAAATATCGCTTTCCCGTTTTGCCAAACCGGCGTAACGATAGTGATGTCCGGAAGATGACTTCCTCCGGCAATCGGATGATTGGTCAACAAGACATCACCCTCTTTCAGTGTTTTTCCCTGAAGTTTAACTTGCTGCCGAACAGCTTCACTCATGGCGCCAAGATGCACCGGTTGATGCGGAGCATTGGCCACCAAACCGCCAGTATCATCAAAAATGGCGCAGGAAAAATCATGACGTTCCTTGATGTTAGTGGAAATCGCGGTGCGTTGCAGAGTGCGTCCCATTTGCTCGGCAATCGACATAAAAAGGTTGCCGAAAATGGACACCTGAACCGGATCAGCCTGAGTTCCAATTTCCCTGAATGTTCTGGTTTCAACGTTCAATACCACATCACCGTATTCTGTGATTTCCGCAGAACACCCGGGTTCTACAAGAATCGTTGAAGTATTTTGCATCACAATCGCCGGACCTTGTAATTGCTGTCCGGCACCCAAATTTTCCAGCCGGTAAATCGGTGTTTCCTGCCAAGCACCGCAACCGGAACTTTCGGACATGAAATAACATTTAGTTTGATCAACCGCTTCCGGAGTTCCGTCTTTTTTCGCAAGCGGATATTTTTGCAGCCCGGGAGATTTTGCAACTGCACGCACACGCAAATCATCAACAATGATCTTACGGCCAGTCAAATCAAAACCAAATTCACGTAGATACGTTTGCCTAAAGGCGCCGACATAATCCGGAAATTTCGCGCTGTTTTTCTGCAATTCTGAACTTGATTCTGAAACAGCTAACTCACAATTTGTATTAGCTGTGTCGTAATTTAAAACTTCATCCGGCTCTGAAGTCATCAACGCTGTGTCAGTACCCTGATAACGCAAATTGAGATAACGCTTTATTTCAATTTGTTCAGCTTTATAGCCTTGGCCAAGCAATTCTGTTTTTGCGTCAGACGATAATTTTTCTAGATTTTTTAAGAGATTTTTGAAAACCTCACCCTCTTTATTTTCCGGTAGCACGAGCGCCGAAGGTTCTTGTTTTTCAACTACAATGTCGGCAAGCCCCATTCCGTAAGCAGACAAAATGCCGGAAAAGCGGTGGATGAATATTTTTGAAATGCCTAACTCTCTTGCAATGCTGCAGGCGTGTTGACCCCCAGCGCCGCCGAAACAGGCCAGTGCGTGTTCCTTGATGTCGAATCCACGCATGACCGAAATCTCACGAATGGGACGCACCATCACTTCGTTGGCAACCCTTAAAAATCCGAGGGCGACTTCCTCCTGCGACATTTCTGGAAGTTCGCGCTCTTTGGAATATGCATTGATTTCTGCAGTAATTTTTTCAAAGGCTTTTCGAGACGCGTCGAGATCGAGAGCTTCATTTTCGTTTGGTCCGAAAATTTTAGGAAAGTAGTTTGGATGCAAACGACCCAAGACTAAATTTGCGTCAGTGACCGCCAAATATCCGTCCTTCCGATAGCAGACCGGTCCTGGATGCGCACCGGCGGATTCCGGGCCAACTTCGAAAAGTCCGTTGCGAAAAAACAGTCTTGAACCACCTCCGGCCGCGACCGTTTTGATGTGCATTTGCGGAGCTTGGATACGCACTCCGGCGGTTTCTGTTTCATGCACCAATTCGTAATCGTCACCAAAGCGCGAAACATCAGTCGAGGTGCCTCCCATGTCAAAGCCAATTACGGGTTGTCCCAAATCTGTGGTCACGGCATATCCTACGACACCACCAGCAGGGCCTGACAAAATTGCGTTACTGCCTTTAAATTTTCCGGAATCGGTCAATCCTCCATCGGACTGCATAAAAAGCAACTGTGAGTTTTCCAGATTATCGGAAAATCCTGATCGGAAGCTTTGCAGATAATTCCGGATGTGCGGTGTGAGATATGCGTCAACAGTAGTGGTGTCACCGCGTGCCACCATTTTAACCATCGGCATAACTTCATGCGACAGTGAAATTTGCTCAAAACCGATTTCACGGGCAATCACACCGATTTGGCGTTCATGTTCAGGAAATGCGTAAGCGTGCAGAAAAACCACTGCCACCGCGCGTATGCCTTTTTCAAAAACAGCATTCAATTCTTGACGTACAACCGCCAAATCTGGTTTTGCCAAAACGGCAAATTCCTCTCCGGTTGTACCTTCTACAATTTCTAATCTGCTATCCTGTGAGTTTTTTTCATCTTCCCTGACAATACGCACACGTTCATCAACTTCAACCACTTCTTCATAAAGCAAATCAAGTTTGCTGATTTCCAGATCAAAAATTTTAGGTCGGCTTTGATTTCCAATCTGCAGCAAATCGCAGAATCCTTTAGTCGTAACCAGCGTCGTTTTCGCACCTTTACGTTCCAGAAGAGCATTGGTGGCGACAGTAGTTCCCATCCGAATCCACTCAATTTTATCTGCATTAAAACTTTCTTTTGGGAAAGTCTCACCTGTCACTGCTTCCAGAATCCGGCGGATTCCTTCACGAGGCGCGTCCGGATAATTCTGCGGATCTTCGGAGAGCAATTTCACTACCCGGAAACCGGATTCACCAGGAACCTCCGCGTAAACATCTGTGAAAGTGCCGCCGCGGTCTATTGAAAAACGGAAGGAAGGATCAGCCATGATTTAAAATAATAGTTAAATTGATTGGTTGCATTTGTAAATAATGGGATGTATGACCATTACTTGTACCCCAATCGTTTGATACTGCTGTCACCTGTGAGCAAAAGCAACTGATCGATGGCAATTTGGTTTAGTTTTTTCAAACGTTCGGACTGTTCCAAACTCTCCTTGATGAACAGTGCATTTAAATTCTCCAGATTTACTAAACAGATCAATTGTTTGGCGTTTGCATGGTCACGAATATTACCTTTTTCACTGGGATTTATTTCTCACCACGCTTTTGCTGTCATGCCGAAAAGAGCCATGTTCAACACATCCGCCTCTGAGGAGTAAACTAAACTCACCTGTTTTGCAGTCAACTCAAGCGGAATCAGGTTTTCCTTAATAGCGTCTGTATGAATACGATAGTTGATTTTAGCCAAGTTGCGTTTGATGTCCCAACCCAGTTGCCCCTGTTCCGCATCCTTCAACCGTTGGAATTCCTTGATCAGGTAGATTTTAAATTCTGGACTGATCCACATTCCGAACTCGAACGCTAGATCTTTGTGGGCGTAAGTTCCACCGTAACGGCCAGTTTTTGCCACCAAACCAATAGCATTAGTTTGGGAGGCCCATTCCTTGACACTAATTTTATAGTTATTTAGCCCAGACTGACTTTTAATTATGGCGAATTCGCCATAATTAAAATTAGGATTGTGAATACGCTCCCAGATACCCAGAAATTCAACAGTATTTCGATTTCTCAGCCAATCTGAAATAAAAAAATCACCGTCCTTGGCTTTTAGCATATCAGTTAGTGAGATATAATCTTCATCATTCACTGAAACAATACGAATCTCTGTTTCCTGAACCACAAGTTTTTTTGCTTTACTCATAATCAACTTTTATAAGCGTTATCGTGTTATTTCCAGCAAAGCGAATAATCAATTTTATGTTACTTCTCAAATATTATTAAATTTTTTTACCTAATGTCGAAATGACAAATTATGCTTTTCTGAGTTCTAAAATAACCATTAACGATGATAACTTCCTTACAAAAACCTTGTTTATAGCATGCCTCTTAAATTAGCAATATGGTTTTATTAAAATGAAAAAAATTTACTTGACCATCAGACTGGGCAGATAGAGTGCAATCTGCGGAAAGATGGTCAGCAGTGCCGTGGTCAAGATCATTAAGAGAAAAAATGGAAACGCGGCTTTGGCAATGGTACCAATTTTTTCTCCGGTTAGTCCCTGAATTACAAACAGATTAAAACCGACCGGTGGAGTAATTTGGCTGAGTTCAACCATTAAAATCAGGAAAACTCCAAACCAGATTGGATCGAAACCAGCTTGAGTGGTGAGTGGTAACGCAATAGGCAAAGTCATCACTACAATCGAAAAGCCATCCAGAATGCAGCCTAAAAGCAGATAAATCAAACCGAGCATAATTATTAAAACATACGGTGACAAATCCAAACTGCCGATGTATTGAGTCAACTCACGTGGGATACCTAAAATTCCCATTGCTCGTGACAAAAATGAGGCTCCCATCACGATCAGAATTATCATACTCGTTGTTTTGACTGCCGCCAACAAACATTCCAGCAAGGTGCCCCAACCCAACGAACGGTTGGCACAGGCAAACAAAACTGCAGCAAGTACACCGAGCGCCGCTGCTTCAGTTACAGTGGCAATTCCCAGGTAAATACTGCCCAAGACTGCCATGATCAAAACCCCAACCGGCGCTACTGATTTTAGCGCAATTATGCGTTCCATCCAGGAGTATGTTTCTTGTCCACGTGGTGCAATTTCCGGATTTTGCAAACCACGTATGACCAGATAGGCAATGTAAATTCCGGCCAGAAGCAGTCCCGGAAAAACACCGGCAATGAACATCTTACCAATCGAAACTTCCGCCAGAATGGCATAAATAATCATCACCAGACTCGGCGGAATCAAAAAACCCAAAGTTCCCGCTCCAGCTAGTGAACCCATAGAAAGTGATTCATTGTAACCGAGCTTTTTAAATTCCGAAAGTGTGATGCGTCCAACAGTCGCGGTAGTCGCAGCACTTGAACCACTTACTGCGGCAAACAAGGTGCAGGCGACAATATTGATCAACAATAGTCCGCTCGGGAAGCGATAGAGCCAAGGTACAAGTGCTTTAAAAAGATTTTCCGAAATTCCTGAACGAAACAGTATTTCTCCCATTAAAATAAAAAGCGGTAATGCCACCAATTCCCACTTATTAACGGTGGCCCAAATCGAGGAGGCCATATTTGAACCAGCCGGTAAAAAGGAAAACACCTCCATGCCGACCATACCTACAATGAATAAACTCAAACCAATCCAAATACCTGAACCAAGAGTCAGCACTAACATGCCGAACACCAACAGACTCATGTTCAAAAGTGTGGCATCCATGATTGTCTTTTTATTAAATTATAGAAATTAATTCAGAAAGATTTAAGCTTTTGTGCAGACCGAAGTGTCGTTGCGAACAATTGCAGAAAAAAAGCCAATGCCCCAAGCAACATAATGCCTTGAGGAATCCAGAGCGGAGTGTTTGTCAGAGTTCCGGAGGTAGAAGAATAACGCCAGGTGGAAGCCACCATTCGGTAAAGATAATAGAGCAGGTAGCCCATAAATCCAGTGGCAACGGCTGTGGCAACGACCTCAATCCAACCGGCAATACGGTCCGAAAACTGGCTCAAGATCAATTCAATCCGAATGTGTCCACCTTCATGCAAAGTGAGACCTGCGCCCCAAAATACCAAAATGGCCAGCCCATACGCAGAATACTCATCAGCAATTAGAGTGGTTGCCTGAAAAAAATTCCAAAGAAAAATTTCAAGCAAAATCAACAGGACGATTCCGCCGAGCAAAACTGCTGTTACGAAAGCCATCCCACGATTCAGCCGATCCACATAGTGAAGCAGGCTTTCCATTTAAAATTAAAGATCGCGTCCGGTGATTTTTGCGTATTGGTCAAAAATCGCTTGAGCATCTGATCCAGCTTTGTTGACCCATGCAGAACGTAATTTGCGTCCCATTTCGTCCAGATCAGTACGGAAAGCAGGATCAACATTCAGCACTTTCAATCCATTTGCTTTGAGTTTAGCAAGGCTTGTGCGTTCCATGTCTCCAGCCAAATTCCACATTTCATCTTCCATTTGAGTTGCAACTGCCTGCACAGCACGTTGAACTTTGGTCGGTAAATTGTTCCAGGCACCAATATTAACATTGACCATATTCACCGGACCAACAATGTTGATACGAGTGAAATAGTCCAGCATCTCCCATGCTTTTGCATCAACACCGGAAGCGGATGAGGTATACATTGAATCCAAAAGTCCTGCTTTCATCGCGGGATAAACTTCACTGAAAGGCATTTTACGAGCGGCGATTCCAGCCAATTTTCCAAATGCCAAACCTGTTCCGTCATACACACGCATTTTCAAACCTTTGAGGTCTGCAGCAGAACGGATAGCACGCTTTGTATAAATTCCGGAAAAGGGCCAGACGCTAGTGTAAAGTGTGAATTGATTGAATTTTTTCAATGTTTTTTTGTAGGTTGGTTTGGCCAACTGATACATCAAACGCTGTTCAAAGGTGTTGCTTGACAAAAATGGCTGTGCAGTCATTGCCAAAACAGGAGCATCGCCTTCTACAATTCCGGTTGGAATTTCCGAAATTACAAGCTGTCCCTCTGCAACAGCACGAAGCAATTCTGGACCTTTAAATCCTAAGGAGGATCCAGGGTGCAAACGGATTTCCAACTCTCCGCCTGTTGCTGCTTTTACCTGGTCTGCAAAACGTTGTGCTCCTTTCGAATGGAAATTTCCGGCAGGATAGTTGAGGTGCATATCCCAAACTGTTTTAGCCATCGTAACCCCTGAAGCAATCAACATGACTGCTAATAATAACATTAATTTACGCATATTTTCTCCTTGCTATGCAATTTCTACTGATATAAAAACTGAGTTTCTCCACCATGAAGAAAACTCTTTTCTAAAACGCAATACTAACAATCTGTTGACCCTAAGTCAATATCTTACTTAGTCCTCTTGATCCATATTTTCCATTGAACCACGGATAAACGCCAATTGAGTCAGCAGTATTTTCTGTTGCTCTTTGGTGATTTTCGGCCAGTTTTCCGTAATTTCCTGCAGCACTTTTCTGAGTTTAATCTCTGTTATGGAAGAGTCTGCAGAATCGAGAGAAGTGATTGCAGGCAGGAGTTGGCTAAAGTGCGAACTCTTTTCACGGTTCAGCAATTCATGATAATTCCAACCGAAAAGGGAAGAGATACGTTTCAGCAGATCCGGATCAGGATTTACAGTACCTGATTCAATCTCTTCATATAATTCAGGACTAATTTGCAGTAAAAGGGAAATTCCTGCCACATTTTGATCTACATTTATTCTCGCCTGTAGTATTTGTTCATGCAGTGGAACCGGAGGAGGCACATCGGGAATTTTAAGAGCTTCCTGCTTTGGTAAACGTGCCTGAATTTCTCTGGCATGAAGCAGTGGTTGCCTGTTGCCGAGTAGAACTGAACTCTGGGAGTTGATTTTTTGCAGGATTTGTTTGTAATTCCATCCAAACAGCGAGCATAATTTTCGCAACAATTCGTCAGGTGGGATAACACCTTTTTCGAACTCCTGATAGTAATCTGCAGAGATGCCCATTAAAGTCGCAATTCCTAGTGCATCCTGTTTAACAGCCTCTCGTGCATCCTTGATGATTTTTGCTAAAGGTGTCAGCGGAGACTCAGCAGGTTTATTATCTACTGAAGAAGACTGCTGATTTGGCGGGATAGTTTTGCTGCTTCTCGCGGAGGGAGTATTGTCTGCAAGTCGTTTGATTTCCTGATAATTCCACTCAAACAAAGCACAAAGACGTTGAAGAATGTCATCCGGGGGGATCCAGTCTTTCTCCAACCGAGCATACTCTTCCGGATCCATCTTCATCAGCAAAGCCAGACCTTCAATGCTTTGGCCGATGTCTTCGCGGAACTCGAGTATCTTTTCGTTCAGTTTGGACATTTTCGCTGTGGAATTAAAATCCTGTGATTTAATTAAAAATTGGTAATTACCTACCTTTAACATCCAGCATTGTTGTGTGCCGCTTCAGGGTTCTCAAAATTAAATATGCTACAAGAGTTATCCAGAAGAGATTGTTCCACACAGGTACAAGATAAATTCTCCTTTCAACCAAAAAGTTGCCTACCAGATCAAGAATTGAAAAACAGAGTACTAGAGCGAAGAGGCTGGAATATTCTCGGCGTAAAATATTTTTTAAGGAAAAATCCAGTTTAGGACTGTCCCATTTAGAAAGTGCCGGAAAGAAACCAGGAGTGGCTTCAGACCATTTTTCAAAGTCTTCTCCAAATTTACCCCTGAGAAAATCTTCTTCGGCGACCATGATCCTTTCGTAATAAAGAGCAAATGACAAAGTATAAATAACCGGCACCCACCAGACAAAAGGAAATAGTGCGATCCCAAGTCCCATCAGGTAATTTCCTAAATACAGAGGATGTCTAACCACAGAATACCAGCCGGTTGTATTCAAAACTTCGGCAATTTGCTCCCTTGTATTTCTTCCTGAGGTGTTTTGCGGTGTGTGGCCAACAACCAGAATTCTGGAAAACAAACCTAGCAAACCGACAAACAGACTAAAAAGACCCCAAGTTGTAGTCATCGCACGATCACCTCCTACATATTCGTATTCCGCCATTGCAGGAATGAAAATCAAAATTATGATAATTGGAAAATAACTCCTCCAGCGAAACAGCCAGTAACCAGTGGAAACAAGTTTTTTTTCAAGCTTCATGTAATAACTCCTCTAATTTATTTTAAGATTGTTTATGTAAATCAGGCCCCTCTAACAAACGACTTTTCCGGAAACAAATAGTTCCTAATACAATGATTCTTCTAGAAAAAACTACTGTCGAAGAACTTCCATCAACAGACCGGCACAGCAGCAAAAATAATTAAATTCACAGCTATTACTGTGACAAATTTTTTCACAAGGTAAAAGGCATAACTCTTGGATTCAATTTTGCTGGGTATGTTCCCAAATTTTATACCAGCCGGACGTATATTAGTTCTCAGTTCAGGTCTATGAAAATAAAAGGCTTATTAGTATTTTTAGCAGTTTTTCAGATTTTTCTCACAGGAGAAAAATCTGTGCTTGCCAGCGGAGAAAATTTTGGTCTGGGCCCCCTTGAAATTCGTCCTCAATATTTAGTAAATCAACCTTTCCTCGCAATGTATCCTGAAAATACTTTGACCTTAAAAGATGGAGAATCGAGATTGTCTATTGGGATGGAGATCGCAAATACATTTGTCAACACACAGGGCCCAACAGGACAAATCACAAAAACTGAAGTGGCAAGGGGCTTAACTTTATCAGACTTTTTGGATAAAGAGGGTAATACAGTCAAAGGTTTCAGTCTGTATTTGGATGCGGAAAGCAAACGCCAAAAAATCAAGTACCGCTATGGGTTATCTGATTCACTAGAATTCAAACTTGAATTACCGTTTGTATCATTTGACGGCGGGACCATGGATAGTAGCATCGAAAGTGTACACAGCATGCTCGGCATTTCAAATTTCAAAAAAGGTGGTGCCTACCGTGCCTTGTCTGAGCGCAACCAATATGACTATTATGTGGTAAAGGATGGGCAATTTATCTTTGCGAGTACAGAACAGATCAACAACGTCAGAGGGGAACCAAGTATGGATTTCAAATGGAACTTGTCTGAAGGCAACAAGGTTATGCCAGCTGCAAGCCTAAAACTAAGTTACAAATTCGCAAATACTGACCGTGGTGGCGAACAACAATTAATTCGCAGTGGCGGTGTTGATTGGGGACATTATTTTATTCTTTCAAAAGGTTTCGATAACTGGATTGTATATTTTGGTGAGGGAAAAACTAGAATCGGCAATAACTTAGGATTTGCATCTACTCTGATCCATCGCTTCATGTCAATGGAATATCGCTTTTCTGAAGAAGAATCTTTTGTTTTTCAAACTGTTTCACAAAGTAGTATTTACCCAACTACTGGAGCAAACTCCCGTTCTACAGACCAGTGGAGCGAAACCCAGGAACAGCGAAATTCTAACTTGAGCGTTCCAAGCAGTGTTTCCGCATTTGGTTATAAATTCATGTCAGGCTCAATCTTTTGGGAAACCGGATTTGTTCAGGATTACAACAATTTTGGCAACGAAACTGATTTTGTCTTATTTTGGGAAATGGGGGTTCATTGGTGAGATTATATTCAAAACTATTACTGACTGCCGCATACCTGTTTATCTTTACATTTACAGCTTGGAGCAAGGAGGAAATAGTGTATTACTATGCTCTTCAATACGGAAATCAAAATACAGGAAGTCCTGCTCCCGGAGTGGGAAGTAAGGATTCATACTTATCAACTCTGGAGGATAAACATGGAGCCTTGAAAGAGAGTCGAGATGTTAGTCCAAAAGTTCTATCATTTGACTTTTACAAGACAAATGGATCTTTCGCCAGTGGGTTTGGTCTAGAAGTACACAGCTACAGTAAATCATACAGTTTTAAAAATGACAGTTCTTTGGTGAACCTTTCTGCAGTCGGCTTACTGTACGGTTTGAATTTTTATTATCGGGGAGATTACTGGTTCCCGTTCATCGGTTTTGGTACAGGTAATTATTCTGCAAAACTACAGGAACAACTAATTACAGGCAGTAATACGACTAATGGAACAGTTTTCGGACAGGTTGACGATCCTTTTTTTTACAAGTTAGGTGTCCGCATACCTTTCAATGAAATTGGTATCGTTCTTACTCAGCAATACATCTCGGCTGATATAAACGTAGCAACTGAAGATAAACCCCTATCACTAGGTGGTACTGCTTCATTTATCGGTCTCTATTATTCTTTCTGAGAGTTTATGCTTGATCATGCAATTTAATGCTTCGACGTTAATATAATTAGAGGAACATCCAAAAGTTTTGGAAGTCACAGTAGTTTCAAATCATGACTCTTCTACATTGTCATTCCAGGCGATACAGGGGTTAGAGTGGGAATCCAGAGTAACAAACTACTGAAATATGCAAGCATTGCCTTATTTGAATGGTGAGTTTACATTCCTTTTGAGGAAATGTAGAATCCTATTTATACGGAAATTTGATTTATAAAAATGATTATCCGCTAATTTTAAATCAAGGGCAACTACATGATAATCCATGAGATAAGCAGTATAAATATTTTTATTCGCTTACAAAAAAATAGAAGTGAGACATAAATGGTGCTAGGACAATGTAACTGTGGTGAGGTCGCATTTAAAATTGACGACGATATTTCCGAAGTGTTCATATGTCATTGCTCTATCTGTAGAAAATCTACTGGTAGTAATGGGATAGCAGTCGTTGTCGTTGATAACGAAGCATTTAAGTGGATGCGTGGTGAAAATCAAGTTTTAACTTGGAAGAAGACCATTGGAAATTGGGAAACTTCGTTCTGTAGGGTGTGTGGCTCAACCTTACCAGGTATCAACGATGAATCACGTATGTATGTTCCTGCTGGGTTAATCACAAATGGAGATGAATCACTAAAAGTAGTTCACCACATATGGGTCGATTCCAAGGCGGTTTTGGACGAAATTGGAGATTCAGGAAAACAGCACAGACAAGCATATAAAGATAAGTAAAAAGATAAGTAAAAAGTGAAGTATGCCTAACAAGTTGTTAGAGAAAGGATTTCTTCCCCTCCACTCCTTCGTCTCTTCGTTCCAGAAAACTCTAAACTCAGCGTTATGCTTTTGTGAAACCGGAAATATTAATGAAAGGTAATTTGATAAATCATCTCATCACTCATTATCATTTCAATGCCATGAATGATTAAAGAACTTATTTAAAATCTTGAAATAGCAGGGTTTGTTGATAGAGGTGGTGGGTCTCCAGATGGATTTTGAGAAACCATGTGGCGCAAGTATAACCCTATCTGGAAAGCAAGGAGATAACGCAAAACGTTATCAAAAAAAGAAGATAAAAAACCTAAAGTAAGAGGGCCGAATGCGACCCTCATAGCATTAATGAATTAACGTTTCATATTGATCAGATCCTGAATCATTTCATCAGAAGTTGTCACTGTTTTTGCACTTGCCTGAAAGGCACGTTGCGTTTCAACCATTTTTACAAATTCCTGAGACAGATCAACGTTTGATTGTTCCAGACTTTTACTACGTATTTCACCTAAGCCCGCAGTACCAGCCTCACCTGTCACTTTCTTTCCGGAACCTAAAGTTTCTACCAGCATGTTCTCACCAACCTGAGCAAGTTTTCCAGGGTTATCAAATTTGGTCAATACGAGTCTACCAATAGAACGAGTATATCCGGCATCAAACATCCCGTTCACGGTGCCGTTATCTTCTAGAAAGATACTCTCCAAAGTACCTGCCGGATTCCCATCAGCACTTGTTCGAAGTACGTTATAACTTCCAGCAAACTGGGTAATACCATCCAAACCGGATCTAGGATCTGTGGGGTCATCAGGATTAAATCCCTCTCCTAGATTAATACCGATAACTAAAGGTGCACCTCCACCAAATGGAATTGCAAATTGCGGAACACCTGTGTCAGGGTCAACGGGTTGTGGGATTAATCGTGGAGGCCCTCCTGGTAAAGGATTGCCGTCCGGATCAACTCCTCCAGGCTGTGCTTCGAATGAACCACCGGTAGCCGCAATTAATTTCCCGTCATCCGTAAACTGCATAAATCCACCACCGACGGCGACCATAGTACCTGGAATTTGACCTAAAGAAGCACCGTCAAACATGACATAGTATTCCCACTGGTTACTAACACCTGTTCCAGCAATAGGCTGACCGGTCCCGGGATCAATTTGCTCAGGCAGGTCTGGACGTTTTCTCATCGCAACAGTTGCGGCATGAGTATTACCCAAAGCATCATAAACGGTGGTTGAAGTAGCAAAATTATACATGTTGTCCGTCACATTAGTTGGATCCACTGGAACATCTTTGACGGATGCATTGGCGTCAAGGTTCGCAGCAAGCTTCATCCCTGTCCCTTTAATTCCTGTTCCGGTTGGCTGAGGTGCATCTACAAGTCCTAGGATTTGCAGCGCGCCGGGTATGCCTTTACTTTCACCTGTAATCCTGTCTACTTTCAGTGCTTGTATACGTCCTCCACGCAAGGTGGATAGGAAGCCCTCTTTGTCATATGAAAATTGACCATTACGGGTATAAGATTCCTTGTTAGTGCTGGGACTAACGACTGTAAAAAAACCTCCACCAGCGATCGCCATATCCGTAGTGAGAGCAGTAGATTCAAATGCACCCTGAGAATAGTCCATCTCCACAGCACCAATCTTCACTCCATTACTGGCTTCGGTGAAGGAAGCACCTTGCGGCCAGGCATTTCCCATCAAGTCTTCAAATGCAACATTGTTGCGTTTGAACCCAAAGGTATTAACGTTGGCAATATTATTACCAACAACCTGCATAGTTTTGCCATGAGTTTTTACCCCACTGGCTCCAGTATTTAATGATCCAAGTAACGCCATATTATTTTTCCTTAAACAATATTATAAAATATATCAGGCGATACACTCCATCGTTTCGCATAGATATGATGAAAATAGTTAATAGTTAGAAACTATTCATTTGAAGTTTAACTCTCAGGTTCAACCGTTATTATTCTGAATCCTTTGAGCTCCATACCGGAGTTTTACGTGTCATAAGTTCTGTTTTGGCAGGCAAAGGAACTGCGCTTTGATAACGTAATTCAGATTTATTGCCCATGCCGACTATTTCCTTCGCCGGGACCCACTCGCCATTGATTTTCAGCAGAGGATCACTACCTTCAAAACGTACCATTGAAACTTGTCCGGACTTGGTAAGTGTAACTCCAACTTCTTCTCCGCCTTCGGTTCTGGCGAACACATTGTAGCTGTAGTCTCCATTCGGCATCATGTCACCATCATTATCGCGTCCGTCCCAGGCAAATTCATGTGCGCCCTGAGCTCTACTTTCCAGATTTATTTCACGGATCATCTCACCTGTTGAATCATGGACAAGGAGCATCACACGTTCAGCGCTGCCTTCCAGCTTGTAAGTTACAGGAATAGTATCACCGTTGTTCAGAGGTATTTCCCTTGCGCCAACTTCCACATCTTTACCAAGCATGCTTCCTACTGTTGAGCGTGCGATGTGTTGCTGGATATCCATCATCTTTGCCGTCTGGTCATTGAGATTTTGTAACTGCTCTACTGTTCCTAGGGATGCCAACTGCTGCATCATACCTTCCGAATTCATGGGATCCATCGGATCCTGATTCGCCATTTGAGTCATCAGTAAATTCAGGAAATCCTGTTTTCCTAGTTCTTTACCGTCATTGCTGCTTTTTGCCGCACGGTTACGCAGACTGGTCGCATTGATCTGCAGGGCTTGTTCAACATTGTTTCCTGTTTGCATAATTACCTTTGCTCAGACGTATAGGTTTAGTCCGGAATCATTCCGGTTAATAACACGCGGTCTTTCTTCAACTTCCGCAATTTCTTCATTTTTTCCTCTTTCCGCTGAGTTCATTTCCTCTTCGAATTCATAATTTTTCCGATCACCGCTGAATTGTGAATCTCGTTCGTTGATATCAACGTTGAGAGCTAAATCCTGATAAGAAAATTCCTGATCCAAAAATTTGCTACGCAGTGCATCAAACCCAGCCTCCACTAATAGTTTTGCTTGAGGATTATCAACACGCATATCAATCAAGAGATCAGCTCCGGATTGCCGAATTTTCACAGTTATTTGTCCCAGATCTTCCGGATGTAAACGCAGAGTCATTTCTTCAACACCATTGCCGCGCAGAATCCTGACTCGACTCACTACCTGCTCCATGTTAAAAGGCAGGTCCGCACCGCGTAAAGGTTCCGCTGAAGTATTTGTGGCAGTTCCTTTGACCATTGAAGTTCCGGAAACTTCCGCTAATGAGTTAAGTACTGCTGGCGAAACCGTGTCCGCTGAAGATTTAGAACTGCCAGAAAGTTGAGTATCTTTTACGGTCAATGTTCTAAACTGATTTGAAGTCTGTTCCGATACCTTTGCTGAAGCATCTGCCGTACTCTCGACTCCTGCCTTTTGGAAGTTTTCTGCAGTTTTTGTTTTAGGTCCGCTTTGAAGTTCTTCTGCTAATTTAAATTTTTCTGTAGCTTGAAAACCAGCTTCCAGTTTTGTTTTTGCACTGCCCTGAAATTCTTCTACAACCTGAAACTTCTCAGAGGTTTGTAAGCCTTCAACTGCCTTTTCCCTGGATCTGCCCTGAAATTCTTCTACAACCTGAAACTTCTCAGAGGTTTGTAAGCCTTCAACTGCCTTTACCCTGGATCCGCCCAGAACTTCTTTTGGAACCTGTAACTCCTCAGAGGTTTGTAAGCCTTCAACGGCCTTTACTCTGGCTCCTCCAGAAACGTCTTCGGTAACCAGAAACTTCTCTGTTGCAGACAAAGCTTCGTTTATTTTAAACTTTTCTACAACCTGGAGACTTTCCGCCGCTTTTATTTTTTCCAGAGTTAAAGGTACATCTCCTCTTTTAAATTTTTGCAGATTATCTGCAGCAAGTTCTTCAGCATCTAGACTTTCCACATCTGAGCCTTGACGAAAAGCTGTTTGCAAATTCTCTTGTAGACTCTCTTCCTGATTTTCAAGAATTGAATTTAGATCCTGAACAAGAGTGTTTTTGCCCTGAACCGTTTGTTTGGAGTTTGTCTGCAATTCAGGCGGTAATTCACTTTTTGAAATTTCCGGCTCAGGTTTAGGTAAAACTGACTGGTTGGATTTTTTTTGCAGGATAGTTTGCAGGTTACTCGTGGAAAACTCAGCATCTGCTTCTAACGGAACTGCATCCACAGGAATTCCGGTACCATTTTCGAGGGATTTTACTTGTTGCAACACATTTTGCAGCAAAGGATCAGTGAGCTCAGTAGTTGATTCCTGGAGTAAGGATTGGAGTCCTGTTTCGGCGATACCGGTTTCCGGAAATATATCATAATTACTTACATCAACTGTAAACCTTGGATCTAGCACCTCAATCATTTCTGCTGAAATCGGAGTTGTTTTTTTAAAAACCTGAGTCTGCATAGAAGATATGTCTTCGTTCCAGAGATCATTATCCAATATTTCCAAAGGTATATTTGAATTATTTACAATGCCAAAATCTGTATCAGTACTTTCCGGATCAAGTATATTTTGAGTCAAAAGGACGGAATTGAGTGACGCAGACAAGCCATCTTCACCAAGAAGTTCTTCGAGCAGTTTTTCATCAAGTGGAAGTTCTGCTAGCATTTGTTCGAGGGTAGCATCAAAAATTTTATTTTCACTATTCTCTCCAGATTCCATACCAAACTCAGTTGCTGTTACTGCTTCGTCAGTTACGTGTATAACAGATTTTTGTCCAATTGCTTCCATCATAGCTATCTCATTATTTTCTTGTTATCTCTTCAATCATGCTGGCTGACTCAGCCGCACCCATACTGGAAAGAATTAATGATGCCTGTTTTTCTTTCATTTGTTTCAGGATATTGACTGCGATTTTTCTTTCAAGTTTTGCCAGTGATTGTGCTGCAACCACTGCATCCATTTTTGAGTATAAAGCAATTGCCTTTATTAGCTGAGCGTCATCCTGTGTTTTCTTTTTGGCAATATCCTTTTCAATCTCCTGTTGGAGTTTTTCCAACTGACTAACCTGCCGTTGAATATCCTCCTGAAGAGTTTTAAGCTGACCTTCTCTGCGATCGAGTTCCAAACTTCTTAAACGCAAACGATCCTGTTGTTCCGCTAGTCGGGTTAGAATCTTTTTCTCAGCCTCAGTGAACTTTCGAGGTTTCTTTATATTTTTTTGGTCATCTGATTTAACAGCGCAAAAATCAAGTCCGTAATCCGCGCAGAGCGTACCGAATGATTGTTTCAATTCATCGATGCTTGATGGTATGCTATAAGCGGGCCTTGCCAACAAGACAATTCCAATAAATAAATATAAGAATTTGTAATCATTAACAATATTTAATAATTTATTCATATCATTCCTGCTGTTAACGGAGATTGATGTGTATGATAATTTTATTTTATTGGGCAAAAATTATATTAATTTTGAATAGTTCGTCTATAATTCTGGGCAATTTCATCCGCCTCCAAACGATCAAGACGTTCCGTTTCAGCTTTGAATTTTTCGATTTCTTTTTCCTTTAAAATTTCCAGCACACGTTTCTTTTGGGTTGCTTGCGTCAACTCATGCCGTTTCAATTCCACTAATTCCAATTGCTCATTCAGTTGAACTTGAGTAAGTTCAAGATGTTGTTTGATTCGTTGCTGAAAATTTCCGCCCATTAAAAGCTGATTTATTGTCACACCATCTGCTTTAGCTTTATCTAAATCATTGTTATGAACATCTAGAGCTTCCTCCATAAGGTTTTTTCTGTCTCGATGCTGTTGCTCCAACTGCACCTGTTCCGCAAGAGCTTTCTGGTAGAGCTTTTCTAAACGCTCCCTGACTTTTAAAGCAGTTTCCAGACTAAAACGTGGCATATATTGATGTTGATATTGGTTATAATATTTTGCGTTTCAATTATTCAAAGCAAGACTATATCCAAACTGCAGGAAAATTTAGTGTAGGTAGATAAACTGTCAGATACACTCTACTGGCGTGAGGTTTTTCGTAGTGCAATATCCCTGCAAAATATCCAGGCAGGGAGTTAGACAATGGAATTTATTTAGGGGATTTGGTGCTTGTTATGTAAATGAAAGAGCACAACTGCTGCGGCATTACTGACATTTAATGAAGATACTTGCTGATCTCCAGGAATACTCACAAGCCAGTCACAATGTTTTCGACTGAGGCGGCGCATCCCTTTTCCTTCATTGCCCAACACTAGAATTAGCGGTCTGTCTTGAGAGAGTTCCGCTACACTTTCGGCTGCATCTCCAGCAAGTCCGATCACCCAAAAACCTTTTGATTTTTGTTCCTGAAGAAATCTGGCTAGGTTCGGAACAGAGATCACCGGGAACCATTCGGAAACTCCTGTTGAAGCCTTAGCCACCACAGCGGTTAAGCCGGAAGTGTGATCCTGAGGCACGACCACGGCACTCACTTTAAAAAAACCGCAGGTTCTCAGAATAGCACCTAGATTATGGGGATCTTCGATTTGGTCCAATACGACAATCAATGGGTACTCACCTTCAGCGGTTTGCGGAAGATCGGAAAGAGATGAGAAGGGCAAAACCCCACAACGCAACACCACACCCTGGTGAACTGCATCAGGACACATTTCTTCCAGTTTTTTGACTGGAACTTCGCTCACCGGTACTCGATGCTGTTCAGCGAGCATCCTGATTTCTCTCAAACGTTCGGAAGAATCAGCGTCTGTTTTCAAGTAGAGATGATCCAGTTTTCTCCTTCGATGGCTCAAAGCACCGTGCACTGGAAGAATTCCATAAAGAAAATCACTTGCGGAAGCGTCTGTCTTGCTCCCTTTAGCATCTTTTTTTGCTGAGGTAAATGGCCGTCCTCTTTCATTTTCGTGTCTTTTAAACTGACTCCTCTCCCGGTTGCTTTCTTTTTTGACGGAATGGAATTTCCTTTCTCCAGATAAATTTTTCTTCCTGCCCTCTCCCTTTTGAGCTCTGGCTTCGTTTTTCCGCATTATTTTTTAAGCTGTTCTAGTTCGATTTTTAATACGTCAAATTCATGAGTCACAGGGAAATTCGGATATTCGCCCGCAATTTTCTTTGTTGGTCTAAAGAAAATTCCATGATCCGCCTCCTGAAGCATGCTGATATCGTTGTAAGAGTCACCAACTGCAACTATATGGAAATTCAGTTTTTTTAATGCTTTTACTGCATGTCTTTTTTGATCTTTTTGTCTAAGGCAATAATCCACAATTCGCAAATCATCATCTAGTTTCAGAGAATGACAAAATACTGTCGGGTGTTCCAGTTTATGTAACAGTGGTTCAATAAATTCTCTGAAAGTATCAGAAAGGATTACCACTTCATTACGTTTTCTTAACCAGCTTAAAAATTCAAATGCACCCTCCAACGGATCCATTTGTTCCACTACTTGATGAATGTCATGAAGTGTCAATTTTTGCTGATCACAAATTTTCAAACGGTAGCGCATCAACTCGTCATAGTCTGCAATATCACGTGTGGTGAGTTTCAAATCATCAATCCCGCTGAGACTCGCTAATCCTTTCCATATTTCAGGAATCAAAACACCTTCAAAATCGAGACAAGCGACAGTCATTTTATTAGTGTCAGCCATCAAAAATTTTACAGTTAAGTTAAAATAATTATGGAAATTGGGAGATTCAATTTCCAGTGATAATTAAAAGTGATTCAGACATAAAAAATATTTCTGCAGAAATATCTCAAATACAGCGTCCACCATCAACCTCCATGCAGGTCCCCGTCACCATATCAGCTTCATCAGAACACAAAAAGAGTGCGGCATTTGCCATATCTTCAGGTTGGCTTAAACGTCCCCATGGAATACTTGAAACGAATTGAGCCCTTTTTTCCGGAGTGTCTTCTCCCATAAAAAGAGGCAACATTCCCGTTTCTCCTGCAACAGGATTGATCGCATTTACGCGGATTTTAAATGTTGCTAACTCAATCGCCATGGCTTTAGTCGCCGTGATCATCGCACCTTTTGAAGTGTTGTACCATACCAGTCCAGGACGTGGACGCAGACCCGCTGTTGAGGCGACATTCAGGATTACGCCGTGTCCCTGTTTTTTCATCAGCGGAACACCGTGTTTGGAGGTCAGAAAAACTGATTTGACATTGACCGCAAAAATCTGCTCAAACTCCACCTCCGTGACTTCTGTCATTGGTTTATTGCGGTGGGTGGTTCCTGCGTTATTAATCAGAATATCCACACGTCCATAATGCTTGAGCGTACGTTCAAACATGGAGGAAACGTCGCCATCCTGACTGACGTCACCTGCAACCGCAAGGGCATTTTTTCCTATTTCAGCAGCGACTTTTTCTGCTGAAACGAGGTTAATATCCGCGATGACTACCTTTGCGCCTTCTTCGGCAAAACGAATGGCAATACCTTTACCGAATCCTGAGCCTGCACCAGTGATGACGGCGATTTTATTTTTTAAGCGCATTTTATACTCCATGTTGTATAGCAATTGTTTTAGTAACAGAAAAACCGTAAAGTGCTTCAAATCCTTTTTCACGACCGTGACCGCTGAGTTTCACTCCGCCAAAAGGCAACTCGACCCCTCCTCCTGCTCCGTAGTTGTTGATAAATACCTGACCTGATTTAATCCTTTTTGCCACCCTGAACTGACGTGCACCGTCATTCGTCCAGATTCCGGAAACCAAGCCAAAAGGAGTTCCATTAGCCAGTTTCACGGCTTCTTCCTCGCTGGAAAACTGCATTGCAGCAAGTACAGGCCCGAACAATTCCTCCTGCGCCACAGCATGTTCCGGAGGTACATCACGGATCAGCAGCGGTTTCACATAATTCCCTTCAGCAGGTGCATCTTCCACAATTTTTCCTTCTGCGGAAATATTTAATCCGTCTGCTTTTGCCTGATTTAAATAGTTTTCCACACGTTTTTTTTGTTCCGGACTGATCAACGGTCCGCAATTTAAATCGCGGAATGCAGGACCGACACGTAGCTCCTTGAATCTTTCTGCTAACCTGTTCATCAATTTTTCATAAATCGAACTTTCAACTATCACTCGACTGGCAGCAGAACAGGTTTGTCCGCAATTTTGTATACTGGCGTTTACCAGAAAAGGCAGCGCTTTTTCCAAATCAGCGTCCGCAAAAACGACTTGTGGTGATTTTCCACCAAGTTCCAATGTAACCGGAACTGCGTTTTTTGCTGCAGCCTGTTGAACCAAAGCTCCGACTTCAGTGGAACCTGTGAAAGAAAGATGATTAACTCCGGAATGATGTATGAGAGCATTTCCTGCTTCTTCGCCAAGTCCGGGAACTATGTTGAAAACTCCTGGAGGGAATCCTGCTTGTCTGGCTAATTCCCCGACCATCAACGCAGTTTGAGAAGCTTCTTCACCTGGTTTAAGTACACAGGAATTACCCATTGTCAAAGCCCCACCGATTGTGCGGCCAATAATTTGAAGCGGATAATTCCAGGGAATAATATGTCCGGTCACACCGTGTGGTTCACGGAGCGTCAGCACAGTATAGCCTTCAAGATAAGGAATAGTTTCACCATGCACCTTGTCCGCGGCACCACCGTAAAACTCAAAATACCGTGCGCAGGCCCTTACATCTACACGGGCTTGAGTTAATGGTTTTCCTACATCACGAGCTTCCATTTCTGTCAACTCATCTTCGTGTTCCAAAATCAGCGTACTTAACTTGTGCAACAGTCGACCACGCTCAACAGGAATAGTTTTCCCCCATTCACCTTCCATCGCAGTTTGTGCAGACTGAACTGCACGATCAATATCAATGGCTGAACCGCTGGCAATTCTTCCAAACTCGCTACCGTCACTAGGATCCATTACCGGCAGTGTTTCTCCGGACTGAGGATCTTGCCAGTTACCGTCTATAAGGACTTTTCCTTCAAATATATTCAACCTTTTCTCCACTATTTAATTTTTTTTCTGCTTATTCATTGATTCCAACCGGGCAATCAAACTTGAAGTATCCCAACGGCTTCCACCGAGTGCCTGAACTTCTGAATAAAATTGATCCACTAGTGCAGTAACAGGTAAATGTGCCTTGTTGGAACGGCCTTCCTCAAGTGCAATTCCCAAATCTTTTCGCATCCAATCAACGGCAAAACCATAATCAAAAAAATTTTCATTCATAGTTTTGTAACGGTTTTCCATTTGCCATGATTGAGCAGCACCCTTTGAGATTGTTTCGATCACCTGCTCCACGTCAAGTCCGACTGCTTTGGCAAAATGAATACCTTCCGACAAACCCTGTACTGTTCCGGCAATACAAATTTGGTTAACCATTTTTGTCAATTGACCATAACCAACCGGCCCCAGAAGCTTTATCATCTTGGCGTAATTGCTTATGAGAGGCTCTGCTTTTGCAAAACTTTCTTCGTCACCGCCAACCATTACGGTCAGCACTCCATTTTCTGCGCCGGCCTGACCTCCTGAAACAGGAGCATCAAGAAAAGCACATTCCAATTTAAGCGCAGCATCCGCAAGTTCACGGGCGACTTTAGCTGATGCAGTGGTGTGATCCACAAAGACTGTTCCGGAAGCCATTCCAGAAAAGGCGCCATCATCTCCTGTTGTAACCGAACGCAGATCATCATCGTTACCCACGCAGGCAAAGACATAATCCGCGCCTTTTGCTGCTCCTGCAGGTGTTAATGCCAACTCACCACCGTATTCTTTTACCCATTTTTCAGCTTTTACGGTTGTGCGGTTATAGACTGTAACTTTGTGACCGGCTTTGGCTAAGAATCCCGCCATAGGATAACCCATTACGCCGAGTCCAATGAATGCTGTTTTTTCAGACATATTTCTACTTCCTTAGTAAAATTAGTTAATTAATTATTGACAAATATAATTCGAAACCATCAAAACAATCAGTATAGGTATTCCGACTGGAAATCCTATCAGCCTGTATAAGCCCGCAGGTTTTGCCAAGTAAAGTGTCCAGCCAATTTTTGCAAGACGATTTGGAACCAAAGTTCTGGAATCGTCTTGACTGAAATAAATAGCCCCCTGTTTTCCAGAAGTTCAGTTTGTTGGGTTTTCCCACGCGTCTTTATTTATTAATGTTGGTCCTTCACCTTACTTTACTCACATAAATAAGTGAGCCCCCTCTATACCCTCCTTACATAGTTTAGTTTGTGTTATCTTTTTTACAAGTCTGATATTATTTTCAATTTGTAACATTAAAATATTTACTCGTTTTATCTGGACTTTTAGCAGCAATATTTCTTAGCCTAAGCAGTTGAGATATTTGAAATATACGTTTTCCAACTGATGTCGTTATCGATCTTGATTAACCTCTAAAAAGTCCGAAAGCCATGACATTTGGCACGAAGCGAGAAATCTGATAGAAGATGCTAAACTAATATCATCAAGATTTCAGACTTTCAGTGAAACCATCAACATTTACACTTTCAGCATGAATAACTAACGTGGATGCAGTTGCAGTGATTGTTGCGGCAGGTCAAGGATCCCGCATGGGGGAGCAACACAATAAATTGCTTCTTCCATTAGGAACAAGTACAATACTTGAGTTTAGTATTGAACCATTTTTAAAACACACAGGAATTCGGAAGATTTTTTTGACAGTTGCTTCTCAGGATCGCCGTGTTTTTGAAAGAATTATCCCAAAAGAAGTTATTTTGGTTGAAGGCGGAAAGCGCCGTCAAGACTCAGTACATAATGCTTTGCTGAGGGTTTTGCAGGAAAAACCAGTTCCGGAACTTGTGCTGGTGCATGATGGTGCACGTCCGTTTTGCAGTACAGAATTAATAGACAGTATTTTGGCAGCGACCCTTGAGCATGGAGCAGTAATTCCGGTTATACCACTGGTGGACACAATTCGCAGGGTTACAAAGGAAAAAACTGAAGTTGTAGAGCGTAGTGAATTATTTGCAGTTCAGACACCTCAGGGCTTTCGTACTGAGTTATTAAAGGATGCTTCAATGCAGGCTGTAGCAAACAACTGGACAGTTACTGACGACGCTTCATTAGTTGAAAAAAGCGGAGGCAGGGTTGCAACCGTTGAAGGCGAACCACAAAATATAAAAATCACTACTTCTGCAGATTTGGATCGGGCAGACTGGATACTAAATTCAAAAAACAATCTATCCTGAAATTCAAAGTATTCTAATAACACACCTACATGATTTTCTTTTTTAGTTCTAAATCGAAGCCGTTCTGGAAACGTCCCTGCTTGTCCGGATTAATTTTACTGAGCCTCTTACTTCTTAATGTTTATCAACCTTTTGAGCTACAGGCGGCTAAAAAAATCAGTGGTTCAAAGGTTAGCATAAACCTGCCTCAAACAATCATCCTCAAAGAATTCATCAAAATAATTTCGGAAAAAACCGGAACAGTTTTTGTTTATGAAGAAAAGAATATGCGCGGGCAAATGTCAATTACTGCCCCGCGTAATTTCAAAGTAACTCCTGCAGACGCTTTTTTCTTCTTCGAAAAAATACTCGCCAGTCAGGGATTGGCAATGGTACGTAAAAAAGATAGTAAAGTAGTGCAAATACTTCCTTCTGCAGACGCTCGTTTCTCCCGTTTACCGATTTCAAATGACGGTGGAAAAATCAGCGCAAAAAGCGGGAACTATGTCATGCGCCTGATTCCAATTTTTCATGCAGACCTTAAGGGAATACAGGCAACATTACAGCCCATTTTTTCCAAGACAGGAGTCCTGCTCGTTTATGAGCCAATGAACATGTTGATTGTAATCGATGTTGAATCCAACGTAAGCCGCATCGTGGAACTAATTGATATGCTAGACACTTCTGCACCGGAAGGTGTGGAGCAGATTGTCACTTTACAGCAAATTATACACAACGATGTTACAGAAATTCACAAAACAGTTTCTGAATTGTTTTCAAATTTAGTGCGGAACGGCAAGGCGACTAAATTCAAACTACTGATTGAGACTCGTTTGAATTCATTGTTTATCATCGCAAACAGTAATACCACGAAAGAGATTATTGAGTTAATTGAACAAGTTGATGTGCCGGTTGAAGGTGCTAAAACGACTATTCATGAACTGAAATATTCTGATGCTGCAAAGCTGGTTCCGCTCATTACGACTGTTTTTCCTAAAACAACTTCAATCAAAATAGTACCCTTTGCACCTTTTAATGCACTGATAATTATTGCTAACCCAGTAACAACTCAGCAAATCATTGATCTGGTCGATCAACTTGATATTCCGCGCGGGAATCGTCAAATAATGATGCAGCAATTAAACCATGCTTCAGCCAAAACACTGGCGCCGTTGCTTTCTACAATATTCGCAGATAAAGTGGTTGCCGGCAAAGGTGAAGGACAAACCACCTCTGGCAGTCCGGTTAAAATAATTGCTGAACCACGACTGAATGCACTGATTATCATAGCGGATCGTTTAGCAACCGATAGAGTTCTTCAGTTGATTTCAAAACTTGATACAGAGCAGGGAGCTTCCGGAGAGACACAACTAAAATTACTTCCGCTCAAAAATACATCAGCCAAACGGATGGCGAATCTGCTGACAAAAATATTCGCAGATCGTGTGGTTGCAGGAAAAGGTGAAGGAAATACTGCCAAGGCGAGTCCTGTTAAAATTATAGAAGAGGAGCGTCTGAATTCCCTTATAATTATTGCTGGACGGGTTGAGATAGCGATTATACTATCCTTGGTTGAACAACTCGATGTCTATCAGGACAGTGGAAAAACTCAAAGTAATTTTAAACTTTATCATCTGCAACATGCAGTTGCAAAAGACATGGCTATCCTGCTAAAAGAAGTCACAGGAAAAATTACCGAGGTTGCACGAAATGATGAAGAGCCTCTAGTCGAAGCTAAAGCACAGACCAAAACTGTAGATTCAGGAAAACAGTCTGAGATTTCAATAAGTGCAGATGAGGCGACAAATTCTCTCTTGATATTTGCTCCAGCTCTTGCCTTCAAAACTCTGGATCAGATTATAGTTGAGCTTGATGTACCAAGAATGCAAGTTTATGTGGAAGCGCTGGTGATGGAAGTTTCGCTTTCAAAAAGTTTAGATTTAGGTATCAACTGGAAAGCCGCAGGAGCCACTAACAATAATAGAATTATTACCGGTGGATTCCCTACCGGAGGCGCCTTCACCGGAGACGCCACATCAGGAGGAACGGGTGCAATTGCTGCAGAAAGTTCTACTATAGGCGTATTGAACGGCAATACAATCAGTATTGGAGGCAAAGAATTTTTTAGTTTCGGCGCATTTGTAAAAGCAGTCCAAAACAACAATGATGTAAATGTCCTCGCAAATCCGCAATTAATGATTATCAACAATCCCCAGGATGGTGAAGTACCAAATATTAATGTTGTCTCTGTAGTACCGGTTTCACCAAAAACTGTGACCAGCGCGAGTAATATTACCACAAAAGAATATCAATATAAGGAAGTTGGTATCAAACTTGAAATTAAACCGCAGATCAGTGGAGAAAATAGTATAAGGCTTGATATTGCTCAGGAGTCCAGTGATGTTGTGAACCCAGGCGCAGAAGCAATTACCATTTTTAAGCGTACCATCAAAACCTCCGTAATTGGTGAAGATGGAGAGATTATAGTGCTTGGTGGTTTGATCAAGGAAAAAATTGCACGCGATCAGAACAAAATTCCAGGTTTTGGGGATTTACCTTTGCTAGGCTGGTTGTTTCGCAGCAAGAAAGATCAATTTGAAAAAACTAACCTTTTGATTTTTATACGTCCAACCATCATCCGGACAAAAGCAGATTTGGAAAAAGTTAATAAACGTGCCAGTTCCCGTTTCAAAAAAGCAAAAGAACTAAACAAAGTCTCCAATCAAGTGCTGGAAGATATGGGGCTTCCTGAACTTTCTGATAAAGCAGAGAGTGTCACGGAATAAAAAGCCCTAACCTCCACTCATGGATGAGTATGGAAACAATGGAATTTCATTCAAATAACATAGAGTTATCTACAATTTTTCCTAATCCGGAAAATCCTCTGGAAATCAAGATCCCTTTGTTTGAAGGACCGCTTGATTTGCTACTGCATCTCATACGCAAAAAAGAAGTTTCAATTGCAGAGGTACGTCTTTCTGAATTGACTTCGTCCTATCTGGAATACCTGGAAAAACTGCAATCGATCAATCTAGATTTAGCAGGTGAATTTTTAGAAATTGCAGCTATGTTGATTTTGATTAAGTCACGTAGTTTGCTGCCCAAGTCTCCGGTTGAGATTGAAGAGTTTGAAGAAGAAGATCCGGAAGAGATTTTACGACGTCGTTTACTGGAATATCAGCATTATAAAGACGCAGCATTTGAACTAAGTTCGCTAGATATTTTAGGACGTGACGTTTTTCAACGTCCGGAAAATGTAGAACTGGTCGGGGATACTGAGGAAGCTGACCATGAATTTGAGGATATCTCAGTTGCTGCACTGATGGAAGCCTTTGAGCGTGTGATGAAGCGGATTCCAAAAATTTCTAGATTAATAATTGAGGCAGAAACTGTACGAATAGAAGACCGTATTGAAGAACTAATTGAACTTTTCGGAAAAAAACAACACTGCCTTTTTGAAGAACTTTTTGAAAGTAACCAAGCTAGAATCTGGTTTATTGTAACTTTCATGTCAATCCTGGAAATGGTACGTTTGCACCTTATCAGCATTGTGCAGGTTGATCAACTAGGAGCAATTCACTGTTCGGCACATGAAAAATTTGAACAAAACAGTAGTGACTGGTTCCATTTGCAAAACAGCAATGAAAGTGAGGCACATGCTCTGCTTAAAGTAAGTTAGACCCTCGTCTTAATTTTTTCTCTGGAAGAGTTGACAATTTGTTCATAAAGTATTTAATTCCGAAACTGGTAGAATTTCAGCAATGTTTTATTTTTCAGCCTGCATCAAAACATCAAGTGTATGAATCATGCATGTTTCAGTGATTCTTTAAGAAATCGTTTCCTGTTGAAGAAGCTTTTGTTTCAAAATAAGCGAACAGAAAATTAACAAACCGAATTCCCTCGTAAAAAATGTCCCGTATATCACAGCTAAAACTAATGTTTTTCGGGATTATATTTTTACTTTTACCAAACTTGTCCCCGGCAAATCAGTCTCCTGGACTGAAAATCATCGCAATTGTACTTTCTAAAACATGCCCCCTGCCAGATGGTCCCGACATGAGTATTGACTCTCCGGATTCAATTCTTAAATCCATGACTATTCCTGACTGTCCTAAACATGGTGAAAATCAATTAGTTCAAACTGCTATTGTCAATCAAGGTTCCGCACAAAAACAGATCGGTGTTGAGATTAAAATTAAAGTAAACGCACAGGAGCTAAAAACAAAGCGGTACCGTAAAATCTACACCATTCAGGCAGGTGACACAGCAAGGGTGTTGCATGAAATTTCCTTGGAAAATGCAGGCCGTTATCAAATTTCAGTCAGAATTTGGGATGCGAATTTCAAACGTATTCTAGTTAACACCACCCCGGGAGATGAGCGTTATTTCTTCATCGCATCTCCGCAGGATGTTGAAACTGCCAAAACTCAAATTGCTTCAGGAGTTGTAGTTTCAGGAAAACGCATCATATCTCCATTGAAATTTGATCCACCGGATTTACGCTGGGAATCAGTGCAGATTCTGCCAAAGCACGCACTCCGTGGTGAAAAGCTCAGGTTACGTCTTAATTTAATGAATGCCGGTGGAGATATTGTCAAGGACATTGCTGCAAAGATTCAATATTACAATGTCAAACAACCGATGCGGAAATCTGTAATTGCCATGCCCAGTACACGAGTAATGGCTCCAGGAGAAGTAATAACTTTCGACTTGGAATACATTCTTCCGGATGATCAACTTTTGGGTAATTACCAAATAATTGCAACAGTTGATCCTGAAAACAATATTGAAGAACTGAAGGAAAACAATAATATTACTAAATCAAACGTAATAAAGCTAAGTGACATTAAGCTGCTTTTACCGACTGACAAATTTACCTTTGAAGAAAATGGACTCTTCCTTTTCCAGTGGGACAGTCTGGCCTTCAGTGAGTTCAAGATTCAGGTAGGTGTAGATGAAAAATTTGAAGACTCAGGATCATATTTTGATTTGCCTCAGGGTAACCGCTGGATTGCTGACAAGGAACTGGTTCCGCTGGCGGGTGAACTGCCGGGAATGGCGATGGGATTAATGAGAGTAAAAGAGACAAATCAACTCTACTGGAGAGTGATCGGACGTCAAGCCAGCGGACAACAGGCAATTTCCGGAATTAACAGATTCAGCATAACACCGGTTAGTTCAGATTCTTTATGATTTTTTCGGACCTACTTAAGACAGACAACAGAGTCTTCGCCTTATGTTATTAAAGTTGTTTCTCGCATTTACCATTATCCCTGTTGTCGAAATCTATCTGTTGATAGAAATAGGCTCAGTTTTCGGAGTATTCACTTCAATTGCCCTGGTAGTATTTACTGGATTTCTAGGTGCATATTTAGCCCGTATTCAGGGATTACAAACCTTATTCAGGATACAGGAAAGTTTGCGAGAAGGACGTATGCCGTCTGCAGAACTGCTTGACGCGTTGTTAATTGGAATAGCCGGACTTGTACTTCTCACTCCAGGGTTTTTAACAGACACAGTCGGTTTTGTCCTGCTGATTCCGAGTAGCAGAAATGCGATTAAATACTGGCTGCAGAGTAAGATTAAGACTCAAGATATGCCTGAAAGACCAGAAGACACGATTATAGAACAGTAGAAATTCTGGATATTCTCTCCTTCAAATCCACAAAACTATTCATTAAAAATCATAAATTGTTAGGTTGAATATCTTGCTCTTTGGTTCAGATATGGTACCCTGTCGGCAGGGGGTAGGTAAAATCATTTCTACTACATACAACATTTATTTAAAAATGGTGACACCATGTCAGATTCAGTAAAACTTGAAGTCAATCAAAAATCTGTTGATCTCCCTCTAATTAAGGGCAGCGAAGGTGAAATAGGCATTGATATTAGTAAACTGCGTTCGCAAACAAAAGTTATAACTCTTGATCCAGGATTCGTCAATACAGGATCCTGTGAAAGTGGTATCACATTCCTTGATGGAGAGAAGGGTGTCTTGCGTTATCGAGGTTATCCAATTGAACAACTTGCGGAAAAGTCAAATTTCCTGGAAGTCAGTTATTTATTGATTTACGGTGAATTACCCTCAATTCAACAGTTGGACGACTTTGAATACAATGTTAAACAGCACACTCTGTTGCACGAAGATGTACGTCATATTTATCAGGCTTTTCCTAAGGACGCACATCCAATGGCAATTCTTTCAAGCATCGTCTGTGCACTTTCCACATTCTATCCTGATTTCAGTGCAACCGATAGTGATGCGGTAGATTTGGCAATTTGGCGTTTGATGGGTAAACTACCTACTATTGCAGCCTGGTCATACAAAAAAAATATCGGCCAGCCCTTTGTTTATCCGATAAACGAATTTACTTATGCTAAAAACTTTCTAAATATGTTGTTTGGAGTACCTACAACAAATTACGAAGTCCCACCAGAATTTGTGCAAGCCCTGAACGTACTTTTTATTTTACATGCAGATCATGAACAGAATTGTTCAACATCCACAGTCAGGTTAGTTGGCAGCAGTGAGGCGAACCTGTTTGCCTCAATTTCAACCGGAATCGCGGCACTTTGGGGACCTTTACACGGCGGAGCAAATCAAGCCGTATTGGAAATGCTGCAGCAAATTCACAAGGACGGTGGAGACGTACAAAAATTTGTTAAATTGGCCAAAGACAAAGATTCCAATTTCCGTTTAATGGGCTTCGGACATCGTGTTTATAAAAACTTTGATCCTCGAGCTACCATTCTAAAAGGCTACTGTGATAAAATTCTGGCCCTGCTTGGGACAGCCGACCCGTTGTTGGATATCGCCAAACAACTTGAGGAAGCAGCCCTGACAGATGAATATTTTATTGAGCGTAATCTATATCCAAATGTGGACTTCTACAGTGGAATCATCTATAAAGCACTGGGCTTTCCTACAGACATGTTCACCGTGCTTTTTTCTATTGGACGTCTGCCAGGCTGGATAGCACATTGGCTAGAAATGCGGAACGGTATCTCAAAGATTGGACGACCACGCCAGATTTATACAGGGCATACTAAGCGGGAATATATAACTCTCAGCGAACGTGACTGATTTACACCCTCCTCAATAAACTTTTTCCATGCCTGAAATTTCGATGAGGGAGCAGCTTCTTGTCTCTTTTATGTTTCTGCTGGTTTTTGTGCTGGCAGGAATGTGGGGAATGCAACAGCTCAACCTTCAGCAAAACAACCTGCTACTGCAACTTGATAAGCAGGAACTTCAAATTAAGAAAATCCGTTCACATTCGAATGAGTGGGATCAGCTACGGCGAACCCCAACCGCCCCTGTAATGACGCAGGCTCTCAGTTCTTTTGTTGAAAATGTCGCCCGCTCCCTTGAGATTCAGGATAATTTACAACTTAATGTACTGACCAATGTTCAAAAAGGGACAGAAGGTGTCAAAGTAGGTTTGGACAGACTTAAACTGGATCAACTTTTGACTATGCTATATCAGTTGGAAAACCATCGGCCTGTTTTAAGGACTTCACATTTGAGCATCAGTATCAGCCCAGGAAATCGGCAGGTACGTGCCTCTTTTCAGGTACACAAGCAACAGGAAGGATGAGGCAAATGCGGTTATTAAAACGGTTGTTATTATTTATAATAGGATTGCTACTTGTCATTGTGCTGGCTTTTTGGGGTTTTAAGGAGAATTTCCCCGGTAAATCAATCGCGAACGCGATTCAGTTACGTTTGACAACACAAACAGGAATCCCTGTTGAGATTGAAGCTTTAGAGTTAAGTTGGTTAAAAGTCAGTACACCCGAAATTGCCTTGCGAACTCCTAGATGGCTGGCAGCAACCCCGGATGTCCGACTGCTTATTATCAAAAATGTGGAGGCGCTTTTTGTTCCGCTTATAACTTCCGGAAAAGCCAAAATACTTGGACAACTCCATGGAGGCACAATCGAGGTTTATACTGATTTGCGATCCCGGAAAATGTTCGACATTACTCTTACAGGAGTTAAAATTGAACAAGTCCCGCTAATTGCCGCATTACCATATGCCTTTGTTTCCGGCAGGCTTTCTTTGTCATCTCAAATTGAAAATATAAATGCCCTGCAGAGCCAACAAGCCCAGTTTCCTGAAGGCAACCTACAGGGTAGGTTGATAGATGCAGAAATCCGTATTTCTGGAGGTGGATATCTGCTTGGCATACAACTTCCGGATCTTGATTTTTCAGAGGTGCTGTTTGACCTGCAACTGGGGCCTTTAATTGCCGTTAGGAAGATTCAAATAAAAGGATCTTTTGATGGTATGATTGAAGGAACAATTCGTCTCAATGAGAAACGTCCGCGGATGTCATTAATTGATCTTAATATAGAACTCACGCCTTCCCCTGCTCTCAAAGATGAAATCAGCAACTTTGGTACTTTGCTACGCTCATTTCAGTGCGGTGAGACTATTAAAGTTAATCTAAAAGGAACGCTAAACCGCATCAACTTTCCTACAAGAAATAAATGCTGATCGGGTTTTCCTTTGTTTTGCTGTAATTTATTATGTTAGCGCTCAAGCAGCGTATTTACTGTTTACACTTCCCCAAATTATTCAACAAATAATAAACTGCTATCCCCTTTAGTGCTGCTTCCTGTATTTTCCCTTGCTGGATGCATATAAAGCTTCCCTTCTACTTTCTCCTGATTATTTAAGTTATAAATAGATAATCTTTGGATATTTCAGAGATGTGAATTTTACCTCTTACTCTGCAGCTTTCCAGTCTTGCAGCAACATTGACCACATCACGCCAAATAACAAATGTGTTTCCGGCGATTACCGTTCCTGAAAAAATAACGATTGAACTAATTAGCGGAACTCCCTCATAAAAGCGGATAGCTTGGATAGAAAGACATATTTTACATGTGTTTAGCCCGCTCATCTTTTAACTACAAATGATTACAAGCGATATCTTCAGTAATACAAATAATGTCAGAGGGGATTTAATTGAGGATATTTGCGTACTACACAAATTAATCGAATGAATGCAAGGGTAGCAAGGTTGAGCTTACCATAGCTAAGACTTCAGAGAACCACAAAACACAAAACGTTGACTGGATTATTTAAAAGAACTCAGATGATGCCAAAAAAAACGCATGAATGAGTCAGAGAGGCAAAGCAGTAAATTCTGGATCTTGTGCTATTTAAAAAAAAACAAAGCCGCATTGTCATGAAGTGGACCTAATTAATAATGAAGTCAATACGAAGATTGAATGCAGGTTTGCCGTCATATGCAGCACTGTTAGGCATCATAAAATATGAAAAAGAATAATTAAAGTCAGTATTTTCTCCAATTTTGTGATTAAATCCAAACCACGGTTCTACGAACACACCACCTTCATCTGTGGTGGTAGTTCCATCATTCGATTTTCCACCCGCACCTCCAGCTGTTAAGCCCCAGTCCACATAAATGTCATCAAATATGGTAAAATCATAACCAGCCGTTAATCCACCAAGTGACATAGTTCCAGTTTCAGTTGGTCCACCAGTTTGACCTGTAAATCCAGTACCACCAATAAAAAACTTTTCTGTGTTGTAGACTACATAACGCCACCCGTAAAAGAAAGGAAGCATGAGTCCATTCTTCAAAGCAACACCTGTCTTGGATTTCTTAAAGTACGAATCAGCATAAATATATTGGCCTGCCAAATTTGTTTTGGAAGTCTCATCTGTCGGTAAAACTTCTTGGGTTTGAGCTGAAACCTGGACAGAAAAAAAGACAGATATTAGTAAAATTATTATATTTTTCATGTTCAATTCCTACTTCTGTTCTGATTGATTTTGTAGACTCTCCTGCACCGTCCCGCGTGAGAATCTATGGACTAAAAATTGAAAAGTAATTTTTTTGTTCTCTAAATCAAAGTATGATATATTATTTTCAAGTTAAAGTACAGTATATTAACAATTATTCCAAACAGTTTATCATTTTAGTTTGTTAACTGAATTCTTAAAACAAACTCATACAATGAATCTTCAGACAGTTTGCTACAGATATGTAGCTAAACTTCTTTATTTGCTATCGTCGTTATGCGCATCTTCAATTGCAAAATATACCTCCTCGACGAGGATTATATGTCTACAGTCAATGATTGCCACACGTTATATAAACTATTGTTATTATTATTATAAATAAAATTTATATTATGATGTATTCCTGAATAACAATTATTTATCAGCATAAACAACTCAGCTATTATCTAAAGTTGCAATAGTGAAGCCTAAATGAAAAATATTAATAAATAATAATTAAGTGAGACTAGGCGTCAAAACAATTCTGCCCGAAGTTGTTCAAGACGTACCCTCACTTGATTATTATCCGGCTCAAGCCGTAGAGATTCTTCCCATGCGGATTCTGCCAGTTCAATTTCTCCAAGTTGATAATAGATAATTCCAAGATTCCACCAGGCAACTGTGTACATCGGATATTTTTTAGTAAGACTTTCTAAAAAACTACGAGCTTCCTCCCGTTTTCCAAGTTTGATAAGAACTGCTCCAAGCCTCAGTAGTGCCTTATGGTGCTCCGGATTCAGGTGAAGCACTTCACGATACAGAGATTCGGCTTTTTCGTGGTGTTTTAATTTCTCGTGAGCATAACCCAAATATAGATTTATCTCAACATGTCTGGGGAATTTCTTTCTCAGTTTAGCAAGTAGTGAGAATGCAGTTTGCAAATCCTGCTGGGCCAATTTCAGCTGTGCCAGCCCTAGCAACGGTTCGGGAAGTGACGGTTCAAGAACAGACGCATCTTCAAAAGATTGACGTGCTTCTGACCAGAGTCGTGAGTTATAACTCTCCATTCCAGATTGCATCAACTGTTCATAATTCGCTGCATTTTGAGAAATTGATGCAATAAGCCACGGTTCTAAATCTTTTACAAGTACGTGATAAGGCTGCCAACCGTATGGGCTCGGCTCGGCTACAAAAGGATAAAGCCGGAGTCCTTTTTTAATGTATGAGGCACCTGCTTGAGGGGTTTTTCCAATAGTAAGACCATAAAGGATTAAAGCCAAACCGTTTCCGGGATTAATCTTGTTGGCAATGTTTGCCTGCTGTTTAGCAAATAATGGTTCTTTACGCAGGTAGTGTAAAAGGGAGAGTAAGCTGTGGTGTGCACTATTTCCAGGATGAACTTTCATAACCGCCAAAATATCTGTTTCAGCGGAATTCAAAGAAGGAACATGGGCTGGCCGCATCATGCTGCTTTCGATAATGAGTAAAACTGCTCTGTAATATCGGATTGAAGCCGCCATAGAAGGGTAACTCAATATAAGCGCCTCCAACTCACCTTTATGCTCTTCCCAAGCAGAAGAATTGGTTGCTGGAACTGATTTGAGCCTCCACTGATAAAAACTCCGAATTCCTTCCCAAGTGTAGCCTAAAGGGAAATATGTAAGATCACTGAATAATTTATCTCCTTTTTTAAGATCCTGCAAGAGAGAGTCAATCAGTTTGTCCGGAGTGATCCAGGAATGAATGTTTTGTATTTTTTGAAAGGAGTTCGTTTCTCCGAAACTATGGATACTCCAAGTGACAGAAAGTTTGTTGAGGACTTTCTGTATGGATAATGTAATAAGTTTGTCTGGTTTTAGTTGTGAAATTTCTGAATTTATAAATTCAGTAGAACTTGACTTCAACTGACCGGAGTTATTTAGACGCCGATTCCAGTGGTACATAGAATCCGGTGAAATGACTGAAAATCGATCAGCAAGTTGTAACTGTAGGGAAAGCTCTTCCTGAAGATAAAGTCCCAGCCAATTCAGTCCCTTTGAGGGATAGTGAATATTTACAGAAAGAACTCCTACCGATGGGCGTGCCTGAAGTAATGGCGGGGAAATCAGTCCGCCGAAAAACAAGCTTATAAATATCAAGGGAAGTGATTTGCGAAGAAGCTGAATTAACATATTCTTCGCAAATGGGTGTGCAGGCAATAAAACTGTGCAGAAAAAACTAGATGATCCGGAATACGGACTCTGCGTCATGCGTAATGCTGAGTAGATTCTGGAGCTTCTGTGAATGAGTCAGGACTGGTTCCAAAAACGGAACCTTCAGTTTCATCACCTTCAGCTGAAATATCTTCTACGTCTTCATCTGCAGTAGCTTCTTCAGCGTCTTCTTCAGCTTCAGCTACTACTTCCATAATTTCTTCTTCTTCGACTTTCTGAATTGCTACCTCTACTTCTGCTTCAATCTCAACTGTTTCTCCATCTTCGAGATGCTCAAATTTTTCAATCAAAGCAGACAGTCTATCTTCCCAGTCTACATAACGGTTTTCCAGCTCATCGTTTTGTTCTTTCAGTTCAGTAATTTCCATACGTGACAATTCGATGGTTTCAATCGCTGCGTTGATTTTACCTTCCAACTGTTTCAGTAAATCGTTTGACATGTTAAATTTCCTTCAATAAATGGTTGACGCAATTTTTTCACGGAATTCTTTGCCTGGATTCCTGTTAAAACTTTCAGCACTTCAATAAATGCAAGAGCCGTACATTTTAGTAAACACTGTCAAAAAGCGGTAATTCTGCCTACATGATAAAACTGGTTGCTTCGTGTTTTACAGATTTAATTAGCTATAAAATCAGTCGTTAATAAATTTTTAATTTAATAAAATTCATTTAAAAACTATTTTATAATCAGCAATCTTCTCAGGCGGACAACTTATGCATGTCACTTCTTTTCTTGTTAAGATTCTCTGCAGGCGCAGGCAGTCTTTCAAGTATACGCGTAGAAATTTGTTCCGGACTTAACTCCGCAGACTCCCGTTGTTCTTCCGGAGAACCCTGCGCAATGAAACGATCCGGGACTCCAATCTGTAAAGTCGGTACGCAAATTCCATTCTCACTCAGAGTTTCCAACACACCACTGCCGAAACCTCCGTGTATTGTGTTTTCTTCCAGACTGACCAGCATGTTTACTTTTCGGGCAAACTGGACAATCACCTTTTCATCAAGAGGTTTAACAAATCTGGCATTGATAACAGCTGTCGAAAATCCTTTTGACTCGAGAATTTCCGCCACCAGTACTGCAGTATCAACCATCAATCCCACTGCAAACAGCGCAACATCTTTGCCTTTACGCAAAATATGTGCTTTGCCTAATTCAATTTTCGGACTCTTTTTTTCATCAAGCTCAGCAGTATTCCCTCTTGGGTAACGAATTGCGGATGGACCTTTTTCGTAATTGCAGGCAAGTTCCATCATGCCTCGTAATTCAGCTCCATTTCGCGGAACCATGATCGTCATGTTGGGAATCATACGCAAATAAGTCAGGTCATATAAACCATGATGTGTCGGACCATCCGCTCCTACAAATCCTGCCCGGTCGAGCATAAAACGTACAGGCAGTTGTTGAATCGCCACATCGTGAATAATGTGATCCAGTGCGCGCTGCAAAAAGGTTGAATAAATTGCAACAAAAGGTTTGTTTCCTGTGGTGGCAAGTCCTGCTGAACATGTTACGGCATGTCCTTCCGCAATTCCTACATCAAGCACACGATCCGGATATTTCGGTTGAAGTTTAACAATTCCAGTTCCGCTCAACATGGCAGCAGTCACAACCACAACCTTCTCATCCCGCTCCATTAATTCTCCAAGTTTGTCACCAAAAACCTGAGAAAAACTTATAGCATTCCCGCTTGATTTGTTCTTGATAAATTTGCCATCGACCGGTTCAAAAGGGCTTACTCCGTGATATCTGTGGGAATCTTCTTCCGCAAAAGCATAACCTTTGCCTTTCTGTGTGATTGCATGAATCACGATTGGTCCATCCAGTTCTTTTACATGATCGATTAAATCCAGCAAATCAGAGAGGTTATGACCATCAACTGTGCCAAAATAACGCCAGCCTAATTGTTCGAAAAGCATACTTGGCGGAGAAAAAAAGCTCTTTGCAGAATCGTGTAATTTCTGTAAAGTAGCTTTCAGACCAAGTCGTTCAGAGAAAGGAGCTTTATCGGCGAACTCCAGAGTTTCATCACGGAAACTGTTGTAAAATCTGGAAGAGGCAAAGCGGGTCAGCAATTTTGAAATTGCACCAACATTTGGATCAATGCTGATACCGTTATCATTGTAGATAAGCAGCATATTTTTATCGAGTGAACCGTTATGATTCAGAGCCTCAAAGGCTAAACCTCCTGTCATAGCTCCATCACCAATTACAGCAATTACGTGGTGTTTCTTTTGCTGAAGATCACGTCCGATAGCCATTCCGAGCGCAGATGAAATTGAGGTGGAAGCATGCCCTGCACCAAAATGATCATAGCTGCTCTCATCTCGAGAGAGGAATTTTTTAATACCACCTGCTTTACCCAGCGAATCAAAATTTTCATTGCGGTCAGTCAGAATTTTATAAGGGTAAGCCTGGTGACCAACGTCCCAGACAATTCGGTCTAAGCTAAAATCAAAATTCTTTAGCAAAGCAACTGTGATTTCAACTGTGCCCAGTGAAGAAGCCAGGTGGCCACCTCGTTGACTGGTGACTTCAATAATTCTCTGTCGGCATTCTGCGGCCAGTTGGGTCAACTCTTTTAAATTTAAGTTTTGAATCTCTTTAGGTTGTGAGATACTAGCCAATATTGATTTCATACTTTGATGCTGGAATCCCCTTTTTCTTAGTGGGGGTATTAATTAAAAGTGCTTTAAACGCTGCTGCTTTATAATCCTTTAAGTGCTACCATTGAGCCGAAATGTTTGTTAGCACAAAGAAAAATAAATTATTAACTGAACTCATTATATCTTGGAGATGTTCTTATGTCCACTAATACACTTGAGCAATTAAAACATGCCCAATCCTCTTTACTGGCAGAGAGGAAACCGGTTTCTCAAATTCAGGGGGCTCTAAAACAAGCAAAAGATATCACTCAGTTTGTTCATATTGCTCTTGGCAAAGAAAACCGCTGGATTTTTCAAGCTGGTGAACCAGAGTGTATTGTCTCTATGCTGGCAGATATAAACCGGACCAACAAAGAGCTATATGAAAAATGCCGCAGTCCCGAACATTTCAGCAGAGAGGCTGATCGTTTTTTGAAAATGAAAAATCAAATACAGCGTCAGGTGGATTGTATCCATCTAAGTCTGGATCAGGGATTTTATGGTACAGAACCACTTGGATTTTCCCCCGGGAAAGCCATCGAATTATCCCTTAAAAAAATAAAAAGCATCCGTGACGGTCACCAACAGGGTAAATGGGTGACTTTGCCTATTGACGCAGCGGTTGATGATTCAGCAAAAACGGAAGTAGAAAAACTCTATTTTGACGCCGCTCCACTAGCCGGAACTCTCCTGAATAATAAAAATTTCAGCAGTTTTGATACTCCAATGACTATTGAAGAGGTTCAAGCTGTCTATAAATTTTTCCAAAGTGTAAACCGCATTCAAGGCTTGGAAAAGCAGGCTCTGAATACTGCTCTTGGGAAAAAAACTGCCCCGCAAACGTCGACGCCGGATGAACTTCTGGAAAAACTTTCAGGTTTTGAGCGAAAACTTAAAAATATCAAAATTTCGTCCTCAAAGAATATTCCGAAATGGGAACTGGAATTGTACCAAATATCCCGTACGGACATGCTGCTGCGTATGTATCTTTTGCGTATCCCTTTTGAGTCTCTGGGATTTTTCCATAAACATCTGAATGATCTCAAAGAAAAAAAAGAAAATGCAGGCATTGAAGAAAGCATAGCTGAATTCCACGATAATGCTACACAGGAGTTGGAACATCTACAACAGTTTATTGAGACATTTGGCAGTGTTGAAGAAACGTTACGTGAGGTAACTGGTATACTGCAAAACCTTTCCATCTCTTTTGGCAAAATCTATCACAATGCCTCTTCACAAACTATCACCAGCCCTTTCCTCTTTAAAGTCCTGGGTTTGATTAAAGGTATGTTGGAGAAAGGCGTACGAGTTGCTGAATCCAAGACTCAGAAACTTAACCAATTGCATCAAAACGTAAAGGATGTTGAGCTGTTTGACGCTCCAATAACTGAGGGGATGTTATACGCGCTTGATTTGCTGGAAGAAGGTAAAAAGGAGATGCTGCGGTATTGTGAACAAATAAAAGGTTTTGTTGAAACACTTTCGGATGCTTCAGATTGGAACTCGAGGAAAACTTATAATTACCTGCAGAAAGCATATGATGGAAACACTAAATTAACTGCTGCGTCAATGGTTTTTGGCAGTGTCACCCAGACATGTGTTTTACTGAAAACATCCATCAAGGAAATCGAATCAATGTGGCTTGAACTCAGAAAACTACGCGAGCAAAAGCTTGACTCCGCAGTTTTGTATGAGCAGTCAATTGCTTTGCTTAAACGTGATACAGCATTTTCAGGAAATAATCTGCTGAAAAGTACTGAACAAGTGGAGGAACTGAATTGGATATTTGATGAAATGTTAGGACAGGGCACACAGGATGGACAGAGTTTTGTCGAAGAACTGAACTTAGAGCTAAAACCAGTTGGAGTCAGAATTCTAGCCCATAAAATAAAAGCTGCTGCCCAGAAAGAAGAAATCGCAAGTGAAGTTGAAAAAACAGAGCCAGCTCCTTTACAGAGAAAATCCACGTCACGCAAATCAGCTAAATCGAGCAAATCCTCGCAGTTTTCTACAGGCCATAAAAAATCTGCTTATGATCCTTTTCCGCCTTTTGAAATGAAAGCCATAAATGAAACCTGCAAAACAATGAGTTCCTCGCAGGGAAAAATGATATATCAGGTGTTGACAAATACTCACACTTTTTTCACATTATTGAACAAAATGGAAAATTCCTTTAAACCGGGGGAAGGTATTGAAAACGAACTCGAACAGGATTTATCCAAAAGCAAAACAACTCAAGAATTACTGCACAATTTTGCAAGATTAAAATTTTTGCCACATGGTTATTACAATAACAACGATTTACCTTTAGAATTCAATGAAGAAAAGCACCGGTTCCAAGCACCGGAAGGTATAATAAAACAGCTTAAACTAAGCGAAAGTTCGACAGGAACACCTTTGGAAGTTTTCCGACGTTTGATCAGAGTTTTGCTCGGTTTTGATGCTCCAAAAACACTCGGTACAATCTTGCCCAAGCAGACACTGTCCATTCTTGAAGAAGATTTTATGCTCAATTCTCAAGACAGAAAAGCTGTTGAGGAGTGTCTGAAAAAAACATGATCTACGTTTTATCTGTAAAACTTACTGATATTAGTAGAATCCACATTCTCCTCCACTTTCCCAAATTTTCTTCAAAATTCCTTCACATTCTTCTGTTAGTCTAATTCTCATATAACAACAATCAGGCTAAAATATTTCAACTTTAACTTACCCGGAATGAGTAGACTTCATTACCTCAAACAAGAGCTTTATTATCGCTTCGGCAGAAGCACAGTCACTTTGGTCAGCGTTTCACTGGTAGTTTTCATGGCAGTAACGCTGACCGCTATCAGCAACGCTTCATCAGACGCATTGCGGCTTCCACTTGAAAATGTCGGTGCGGATATTGTCGTACAGCTTTCCGGAGACATACCGAAGAAGCTGGAAGGACTCGTTTTTCCACACCCCACCGCGCAGCTTCCCGCAGATGCGGTTGAGAGAATCCGTAACCTTCCTGGAGTCATCCGGACCACTGGAGCAGTATTTTTGTGGGACTTGTCTCCAAATAAATTTCAGTCTCTTTTGGGAGTTGACTCTAAAGGTACTTCAGGAATCCCTGGTTTGAATTCACAATTAATTTCAGGAAAGCCGCTCGATCCGAAAGTTCTGCCGGTAGAAGCATTGGTGGATGGTGATTTTGCTTCAAAGAATAAATTGAAGGCCGGTTATCAAATAGAATTACAAGGAAAGAGCTATCGCATTTCGGGAACAGTAGATACACCGAAATCAGGTAATATTATGCGTGCAGATATTTACTTGCCACTTGCGGAAGCACAACTTCTCGCCAGTAATGCCCCATGGATTATCGATCTTTATCCATTTACAAAGACTGATGTAAATTTACTTTTTCTCGAAGTTGATCAACGTCATTTGGGCACTGTAACAAGTTCTGTTGAAAAAATGTTGGGTGAAAAAGCGATAGTTTCCAGTGAAATTTCGATCCAGGAAGAATTGGAAGATCTGATGTTTCTCTCAGATCAAATGAGTGTGATTTTTACAGCAGTCGTCGCGTTGCTCGCTTTAGCGCTTTTGGCAAGAAGCACCGCTACTGCGATTAGTGAACGCAGCAGAGACCTTGCAGTTTTGCAGGCTGTGGGCTGGACACGGCCCCAAATTATCAGTCAGCTATCACTTGAAACTGCAATCTTGTCCGGAGTTGGAGGATTGCTGGGGCTCTTGTTCTCCTGGTTAGGAATTGCATTGATTGGTGATGTGGAACTGGCAATGGAACTTTCTTGGGAAATCAGTCCCAGTCCACATTTTTTACCAGAAACAGATTTTGACCGAACCCGAATGTTGGTCGCGCCAATTCAAATGCCTATGTTGACCTCAGCATTAGCTTGGTTTTTAGCTGTCTTAACCGCTGTTTCGACTGCAGTCCTAGCAGGATTTAAAATGGTACGTCCTTATCCGTGGCGTTGGTTAGCCGAAGAATAAATTATTATTAAAGCAAAATTGAGAAAAGACAGATATTATCTCTAACATTCAGAAAACAGAAAGATCCTTATGTCAAATGCTGTTCAAGTCACCAACCTCAGTAAGCAGTTCAATACTGTGAGTGTCCTGCGGGACCTTTCTTTTACGATTCCTGCCGGTAAAATGAGTGCCATTGTTGGCCGCTCAGGTTCAGGAAAAAGCACCCTCTTGAGTTTGCTTTCAGGACTGGATTCACCATCCAGCGGTTCTGTCTCAATTGACGGTGTGGAGTTGGCTGGACTTTCTGAATCAGAATTAGCCAAAATCCGGAGAGATAGGATTGGTATTGTCTTTCAGGGATTTCACTTGATTCCATCTTTAGATGCTCTGGCGAATGTGCTCCTGCCAGTTGCCTTTGAAGAAAAAACAAAACAAGCAGGACACATAGACTTAGCGAAAAGGTTGCTTGAAGAAGTAGAGCTTGGACATCGGCTGAACCACCGCCCTGCCCAACTCAGTGGTGGTGAACAACAACGCGTCGCAATTGCACGCTCATTAATTCATCGTCCCCGGGTTTTGCTCGCAGATGAGCCCACCGGAAATTTAGACGAATCAACCGGAAAAACAGTCTTGTCACTGCTCCGTAAAATCAGCCAGGAATACGGAACAACCTTGGTGGTTGTAACCCATGATACTGAAATCGCACAACAGGCGGAACAACGCCTTCACTTAAGTAATGGAGAAATTTCTGATGAAACAAATTAATCTTAAAAGTATTTTAGTTGCTGTAATGCTGTCTTTAAGTGTCAGCTTCACACCAAACATTTGGGCAGCTTCACCTGTAGAAGTTGAAATCGTAGCCCTTGACCATTGGCCGATTAGACGTGCACTTGAACAAACACTTGAAATGCTGAAAAATTTTGGTGACAAAGTCACTGTACAACAGATAGACGCAGATACAAAAGCCGGGAAAGCCCGTCTAAAAGCCTCCGGAATGAAGGGACATATTCCGGTTGTAATATTTGTAGATGGAGAATTCAAACACACACTTGAAGGACAGGAAGTCATTTTCGAAAACTTTCCGGTTGCCTCAGAAAGTCCGATGAAACTTGATGGAAAATGGTCCGCCGGAGATGTTAGGGCAGTGATTGAAGCAAAACTTGGAGAAAATTAAAGTGTCTCCTTTAAAAATACACGGCACGTATTTAATCAAGGAATTGCTTTATCGCTGGGGTCGTTCAATCTTTGTGGTTGGCGGAGTCGGACTTGCGGTTTCGATGGTGATATTGCTGCCTGTTCTCGGTGAAGGCTTTCAGTCATTGGCGCAACTGCCGTTTAAAAATCTGGCTGCAGATTTGGTTGTTCAGCAAGGTACGACAGAATCCGCGCTGCCTGAAACTATGGGACTGATGATTCCTTATTCCGCCCAACCAATTGCGGAAAAAAAATGGAATTCTCTGCGTACAATTGAAGGTGTGACCGAAGTCATGGGAACAGTTTTGCTCTGGAATTTCGCACCTGGAAAGTTTTTCAGCGTTAGTGGAATTCCGCTCAATTCCGGAAATCAGAACGAAAACGAAAATCCAGAAAAGCTGATCGGCCCCGCGAAAGTCAAGGAATGGCTGATAAAAGGACGGTTGCCAAAAGCGGGAAATAATGAAGCATTGGTAGAACGGCATTATGGTGCGTTTTATAGTCTGAAACCCGGAAAAACTATCAAGATCGGCAGTACGACTTTTACAATAAGTGGAATCGTGGATATTAGGCAAGGCAGTCAAATCGCCTCTGCCAATTTCTATCTGGACATCAACGAAGCGCGGCGCTTGGTAAATATGAAAGACGGTCATGTCAATCAGCTTTTCCTGCGTGTCTCCGATCCATCAACAGCTGATTCTGCCAAAGCTTCGATCCAGAAAATAATCCAGAATTCCAGTGTAGTCAGCGCCGTTTCTTTTTTGTCACTGCTCGGAACACTTTCCCGTTTAACCGGACAATTTCAGCAAGTAACTACCTCTGTTGCGGGAGTCCTGGCGTTACTACTTTTGATCGTCTTTTTACGTGGAGCAATGGGCGAAAGGCAACGCGAAGCAGCTGTCCTCCGTACTATCGGCTGGAGCCGTGAACATGTCCGGAAACAGATTTCCGCTGAGGCTGCGATTCAAGGATTTATAGGTGGATCGCTTGGAGTGTTGTTGACTTGGCTGGCCGCACAAGGACTTTCAACTCTAAAATTTTCTCTACCAAACGGACTCCAAAAAAGCGACGATCCAGCAGCTTTTTTAGGTAGTCAATATGTTGCACCTGTAGTGGAAACCAATTTAACTTTGAGCTTAGATCCGCTTCTCTGGTTAACCACACCAATTGCTACAGCACTCATTTGCGGAATATTGGGTTGGTGGCTGGCCGGACAACGACTTAGGGGCACACCCTGGGGGAAAATACGTTCTTAATCAGCAAGAAGCCGGATCCATTCACTTGAGCTGGCTGTCTTTGCTGCCGCTGCGGTTGAAATAACTGATCGAGGATTGATTTTTTTCCACCTTTGATTGGCATTTAACGCACAGGCGGACTCCGGGCACAGCTTTGCGCCTTGCTTCCGGGATCATCGATTCGCATTCTTCACAATGAATAGAACTTTCCCCTTCAGTCAAACGACTTCTTGCCAACTCAACCGCATCAGCTATTGTAGCATCAATTTGCTCCTGTACCGCCCCTTCACGGGCCCATCCAACAGCCATTCTTTCTCTCAAATAGTAAGCAGTATTTTTTTAACCTTACAGGATAATTCCTAAAATAAAAAGATTTTTCCCCAACAGTATAACCCTTAATACTTGATGTCAATTCAATTCCTTGGGATATAGCTACTTTATATAACTTATTAATACATAATAAAACTGGGTAATTCCACTTCTTCTCTGAAAAATATATACCCGCTGATTTTAAAGGAAACAAGCAATAAAATGCCGGATTCGATTCCGCTCAAGAACAACGCTCAACCTGTCTCTTTATATTAAACTGGACTCTATGGTACTGAAACTTAATAGCTTACTATCCTCCGGATGGAGTCATTTCAAGTTTTGAGAGTCCGAATTTAAATAGGGTCAGTGTAGCTTATATTTAAATTAATCTCCCTTTTATTTTTGTAAAAATACTTATTAAAACTACTGAATTGTTGAAAGTGGTTGAGAGTCGAATCTGACTCAGTTAGAATACCGTTCATAAAGACAAACCATTTAAGCCGAACAATAGATAAATGCCGGAACTACCAGAAGTCGAAACAGTCGTTAGAGAATTACGTGAAGAAATCTGTGGAGACACAATTTTATCCGTTGAAATATTCCGTAAAAATCCGATAGTTCAGGGAGACCTTGACGCGTTTCAGGAAAAATTATGCGGAATGACATTTCTGGATGTCACACGCCGCGCCAAGTTTTTAATTTTTCATCTGCAACCAGAAAGATATTTAATTGCTCATTTACGCATGACTGGCAAATTCATAATCAGTGATCCTCTTCCGGAACCGACTAAACATAATCGTGTCTGGTTTCACTTAAAAAGCGGGCGGGTCATGATATTTGACGATATACGCTGTTTCGGAACTTTGGAAGTCTATGACAAACTGGCCGATTCAAAGTCATTGCTCAAGCTGGGAATCGAACCACTTTCTGCTGAAATGAATAGCAATTATTTCAGTAAGAAAATGCTATCATCCAAACGTGAAATTAAAACTGTATTGCTGGATCAAAAGATAGTGGTAGGACTAGGCAACATTTATGTCTCAGAAATTTTGTTTCGCTCACGAATTCATCCTCAACGCGCAGCCGGAAAGCTTCTTAAAAAAGAATGGACTAAAATCATTAAGTACACTCAAAGTATACTGGAAGAAGCTATTAAGAATAACGGGACCACTATTTCCGATTTCCGTAGAGTTGATGACAAAACCGGAAAGTTCCAGCAATTTCTCCAGGTCTATGGTAAAAACAATCAGCCATGTCCGGAATGTAGTGTACCTATTTTACGCATAGTACAGCAGCAACGAAGCACATTTTATTGTTCAGAATGCCAAAAGTAACTCAGCAAATACGATGAATAGAATTGTGATAAAAATATTGTTTCTGTTATGGCTGTGCTCATTTTCAGGTACGTTATGGAGCAAGCCACAACACATAATCCTGACTGGTGCACAAGACACTGGATCATATATTTTTGCAACTGAATTATCCAGACTTTGGGCTTACTCACAGAAAAACAGTACTACTGAAATTGCAACACGAACTGAAATTTCAGCGAAAAACCGGCTGACACAACTCGCAAATAACAGGGTTTCTCTGGCAATCATTGACGCAAAAACCGCACACGAACAGTTAAAAAAACATTCTGGACTGCGTGTTTTGTCTGTACTCTGGAAGAATTGGCTGTATGTTCTGGGCACAGTTCCGGGGCCATTCCTTTCACTCGAAAGTACACAGACTCTACTAGTACATGATAATTCGCTTCATTTTGCGCAACTCTGGAAAAAGTTAGCACCCCAAAGCGAAATAAACTGGTTCAACAGGAGCAGTATCCCGGATTTCACAGATGGTTTCTCTGAAGAAGTTCTGGTCGTTACCGGTCCTGCACCTTTAAGTGAAATCAACAACTGGCTTGAGCAATTTGCGGGAATCCGGCTTTTATCATTGGACCAGCAACTCATTCAGGACTTGAAATTAGAGTATCCCTGGCTCGAACCTCAAAAACTTCCTGCTAACACTATTTCATATCAAGTTGAAACATTATCAGCAGTAGCATCGAATCCTGTTTTGGTAACGTCCGGGAACTTTCCGGAAAAACTTGCTGTAACTATACTTAATCTTATGTTTAGCCAAAAAGATGTACTCAATCCTCATTTCCTTTTTAAAGATTTAGTACTCACCGATAATATTGCGTACCATAAATTTTACCCATATCATTCCGCGGCTAAAACTATGTTTCGCTTTAAATGAAAATTGAATTTGAACATATCTCAGTCTTAGCGGATCAAGTAGTCGATTTTGCACCGCAGGCGAGCCAGTCAATTTTGGACTGTACTCTCGGTGGCGGAGGGCACAGCAAAAGGTTGCTGGAGAAATTTCCTGCGGCAATTTTATATGGAATTGATCGGGACGCAAAAGCATTAAACGCAGCAGCAGAGAGTCTAAAAAACTACAAAGAACAAATACGTCTGAAGCAAGCATCTTTTTCAGAATTATCCGAATGTTTTGAATATTGGGGGGAACCGCAGTTTGATTATATTTTGGCTGATATCGGCCTTTCTTCTGAACAGCTTGCACGTCCAGAGCGTGGATTTTCTTTCATGCACGAAGGTCCGTTGGACATGCGTATGGATCCGGACCGTCAACACCTCACAGCAGCAGATCTGGTTAATACTTCAAGTATGCACGAATTACTTAAAATATTACGCGATTATGGTGAAGAACGCTTTGCCCGTAAAATAGTCAGTACCATCCTTGTTGAACGTGAGAATAAACCGTTTGAAACGACTAAGGAATTAGCCGACATGGTCAGTGCCGCAATACCACGACGATTCCAAAAGCCAGGTTTTAATCCGGCAACATTAACTTTTCAGGCACTCAGAATTGCTGTAAATGACGAATTAAATGAACTTGGAATTTTATTGAAAGAGGCTCCGTCACGTCTTAAACCGGATGGACGCTTGGCCATCATTTCATTCCATTCGCTGGAAGACCGGATGGTCAAGCACCAATTTCGTAAATGGGAAAATCCCTGTGTTTGCCCAACTGATTTACCTTACTGCATTTGCGGCGAAAAACCGTTGGGTAGAGTGATTACAAGACGACCTGTTAATGCTACTGCCAAAGAGACCGCCGAAAATCCCCGTAGCCGTAGCGCACATTTGCGTGTCTTTTCTTCTTCTCAAATGCCTCATGATTGAAATCCGCAGTGATTCTGACTGGGGCGTTTTGATAAATCAAAAACAGCTCGAAGAAATTTTAACAGTTTTTCTGAAAAACCTGTTTATAAATGAACGAGGACTTTCGCTTTACCTCACTAATGATACGGAAATCCAAAAGTTAAATCTGGAATTCCGCGGCAAAGACAGTCCCACGGATATCCTTTCATGGCCATATGCTGAAGATGAGGAGGATTTCTATCTTCCGAAAGAACCCTACACAGATGAAGTTCCGTTGGCAGGTGATTTGGTGGTTTCAGCTGAACATGTCCAGAAACAAGCAGTTGAAAACGGTTGGGATTTTGAAACAGAACTTATTCGTCTGCTGGCGCACGGTTGCACGCACCTCGCAGGATGGGATCATGAGCGTTCCGCAGAGGAAGCCCGTGAAATGCTGGAACTTGAAATTGAATTATTAAAAGAAGTCGGCCTGTCGAACATTTATTGAGCTTTTTTTTAATTCTCAGGTAATAATCACCAGCTTCATTATAATTCATTAAGCCCGAATATAATGCAGTTTTTGATATTCTTTCCGGAATTCAATGATTTTGGATTTCAACTTTTCCGGACTTTCCTTTTGGACTAACACACGGCAGAAGAAGTCCGCAACTGTTTCCATATCTTCCGGACGCATTCCCCAGCGTGTAATTTCCTGGGTTCCCAGACGCATTGCGTTGAAATCCCCGGGAACCGACGGCAAAGGCAAACCAATTCCACTGGTGAGAAGATTAGCTTTTTCCAGCAGCTTTGCCGCTGTGTCTCCGCCACCGTAAGCTGCGGCTGGAACAGCAACATGCTGTGAATTCGTAAAACCTTTTCCGGAAACCTGAAATACTTCACATCCTCCGGAATGCAGAAATTCTGCTAGCGCCTGAGCGTTTGAAATGCACATTTTTGCGTATTCCTGCCCGTGTGTCAGTAAATCCAAAACCGCTATTATCATTGCCGCAACACGGCTGAGATCAAAATTAGCGGTCAGGCCGGGGAAAGCAATTTTATCTAAACGCTCCGCCAATTCCGCGGAATTGGTCAAAATCATTCCGGAAGGCGGACCGCCAAAACTTTTATAAGTCGAACCGGTCATCAAATCCGCACCTTCTTTGAGCGGTTGCTGAAATTCACCGCCAGCAATCAAACCTCCCATGTGCGCCGCATCATATAAAATCCATGCCCCAACTTCATCCGCAACCTTCCGGACTTCACCCAGTGAATACGGAAACAAACACATGCTGCCTGCAACAATTATCAGCTTTGGACGTACCTTTTTCGCTTCAATCATTAAAGCTTCCGGATCAACATCCATGTTTGCAAAATCAAACGGAACCTCATGAATTTCAAGTCCGTAAAGTCCTGCTGCCCCATCGGCATGATGCGTTACATGTCCGGCCGCCGAATCTGAAAAAGCCATGATTTTGTTACCTGGTTTGGTGGTTGCCATGTATGCATAGAGGTTTGCGATCGAACCGCTGGGCACTCGGTACTCCACATATTTTGCGTCAAATAATTTCCGCATCAGCGACATTAACATGATTTCCAACTGATCGGCATGCTCCATACCCTTGTTATACTTTGCTCCGGGATAGCCTAAGCTGGCTCTGCTGCCAATACTGGATGAAAGCATTTTTGCCGCTTTTGGATTGATTACATTAGTACCTGCATAAAGTACAATGCTTTGCCGATCCATCAACTGCTCATGTGCATCAACAAGTGCAAAGGCTTTTGACTCCAGTTCATCAAAAGACATTTGCTGATACTTCGTTGCATACTGCTGAATGAAAAGCTCCGCATCTTCTGGTACCCATTGACGAAAATCATTGTTATTATTCATCATATATTTGTAAACTGAAAATTGTTCTCTTGAAAAATACTTAATTAAAGTTAAGTACTTTTATCTCATGTGAAGTTTGAAAAAAAGTATTATCGTCAATTTTACACCTACCTTACAAGCTGTATCTCATCAACACTTTAACCATATTTTTCATTCAGCATATTGATTTTGTTCTTTAGGGTCGATACAGTTTCATGTTTCTGAATTAAACATCATTCGCCGGAAAACCAATTTTTTCTCAAGTATTCTGCTTCATAATTTTTAAAATTTCTAATATTAAATCAACTGCAAACTTCTTTATATTTCTGCGAACAGCTTCATTTTTTCGTTTGGTTTCCACACCAGACAACTCTTCTATATCACGATCCAGCATTACCTTTTCACCACGAATCAGCAGGATTTTACTGAAACATGTCCCGGTACTGTTTTTATTGAGTCATTCATGAAAAATAAGTAACAAAATAAATCATTTCCACACTGCCATCTTAAACGAAGTATCAAGGCGTATGTGAAAAAAGTCAAGGTAGCGTCATCTGAAATAATTTATCTTCTGCTTTAAGGGATTGAGTCAAAACCTTTAGCTATTTGAGTCTCAGCTGAGATATTGTCAAGTTTCAGCAACATTTTAATCTGCATGCTCTACCCACAAAATTATTGGTTTTGAATTGTGAAGTCTTCCCCGTTATGGTGAAATGGTCAGGCAGGAAAGAGTACTTTTGCTAATTTAGAAATAATCATCAGTAAAGAATCACGTGTCAACAACAATGACTGCTTTATCCGCAAAAAAACCCCCATGGCTGAAAGTCCCATTTCCTGGGGGTGAGCGATATTCGTGGATTAAAAAACGCGCTGCTAATCTTAACCTGAGTACAGTTTGTGAAGAGGCAAATTGTCCTAACATCGGAGAGTGCTGGAACGGTGGCACAGCGACTTTCATGCTGATGGGTGATACATGTACTCGTGGCTGCAGATTTTGTTCAGTTAAATCTGCAAAAAATCCTGGAGCGCTTGATGCCGAAGAACCGAAGAAGCTCGCAGAAACGGTTGAAAAAATGGTTTTAAAATATGTTGTTTTGACAACTGTTGACCGTGACGATCTCCCAGATCAGGGTGCCTCGCACATTGCACGCTGCATCCGGTCTACTCAACGGGCCTGTCCAGAAATGCTGATTGAAATGCTGATGCCGGATTTTCAGGGTAAAACAGAATTGGTTCAACAAATAATAAACGCACGACCCGCTGTTTTGGCCCACAATCTGGAAACTGTAAGGAGCCTGACAGAAAAAGTCAGGGACTCTCGAGCAGGTTATGATCAATCTCTGAACGTTTTGCGATACCTTAAACAGAACTGTCCGGATGGCTACACCAAATCTTCTTTGATGCTTGGCGTCGGAGAAAGCCGCACAGAAACTTTGCAGGCCATGAAAGATTTACGTGATGTCGGCGTTGACTTTCTCACTATCGGCCAATATCTACAGCCCTCCAAAAAACATTTAAAAGTAGAAAAATTCGTTCCTCCGGATGAGTTTGATGAATTGGCTTTACACGGTGACAAAATGGGATTTGAATATGTTGCTTCCGGACCTCTTGTGCGTAGTTCATATAAAGCCGCAGAATTTTACATTGAACGAAAAATTCGGGGAAATGCATGAGTTTAGCAGACAAACTCACTTTGTCTCCAATTCGGGAAATTTCCGGAATTGTCAATTTGCCGGGTTCGAAAAGTCTCTCCAACAGAATCCTGCTCCTTAGTATGTTAGCAAAAGGGCAGACCGAGATTCAAAATTTACTCGATAGCGATGACATCCGCAGGATGGTGGAAGCACTGGAAAAACTTGGAATTGAGTTCGAAGAAAATCGCGCTGAAAACCGCATTTCCGTTATAGGCACAGGAGGATTAATTCCTGTATCAGAAGCGACTTTGATGCTGGGAAATGCAGGTACTGCAATCCGGCCTTTGACCGCAGCCATGACTTTGGGGCGTGGACGTTTCTTATTAGATGGAGTTGCACGTATGAGAGAGCGTCCAATAATCGATTTGGTCGACGGACTTTCGCAGCTGGGAGCTAATTTACGTTGCCTTAACGGGACTGACTGTCCTCCGGTTGAAGTGATTGCCGATGGTCTCCCCGGGGGCAAGACACTTTTAAGCGGAGCTATCAGCAGTCAGTATTTGACAGCGATTTTATTGGTCGCACCTTACGCGAAAAGTGAAGTTGAGATTGAAATAATCGACAAACTGGTTTCTGTACCATATGTTGAAATGACCCTGCGCTTGATGCAGCGTTTTGGAGTTGAAGTGAATCAAAAAAATGATCAGAACTTCCGGATTCCCCGCCAACAATATCAATCACCCGGAAGAATATTTGTTGAAGGAGATGCCTCTTCAGCATCTTACTTTTTAGCTGGAGCCGCAATTACAAAAGGGACGGTGACTGTAAAAGGATGTGGTACTGAAAGTATACAAGGAGATGCACGTTTTGCTGAAGTATTAGAAAAAATGGGAGCCAAAGTTGAATGGAGTCCGCAGCAGGTTAAGCTGACCGGATCATCTTTAAACGGAATTGACGTAGACATGAATCAAATGCCGGATGCTGCCATGACTTTGGCAGTTGCTGCATTGTTTGCTTCCGGTCCTACTGCTATCCGGAACATCTACAATTGGCGTGTTAAAGAAACGGAACGACTGCAGGCAGTTTCTACAGAATTACGCAAGCTAGGCGCGGTGGTTGAGGATGGTTACGACTATCTGGTAATACAACCTCCTGAGCAGATAAAAGCAGCTTCAATAGAGACCTATGATGACCACCGCATGGCAATGGCATTTTCATTGGCAGCATGCGGAAAATCACCTGTGACTATCAACAACCCGGACTGCGTGAGCAAAACTTTTCCTGATTATTTTGAAGTTCTTTCCGGATTATGTTCCTGAATAAAGGAACTTTTTAATTTAATCAAGGTCCATATTTTTGAACATCGTCTTTGTAGACACTGCCTGTATAACCTCCAATTAAGTAAAGCCGGTTAGCCATTACACCACTCTCAATTCCGCTGCGTGAAGTTTCACCGGATTTTGCACCGACATTTGTCCAGACACTACCGTCGGTAGAACTCCAGGCGTTTAATGACTCCGTGTCTGCATTTCCACCAATGACCCATAATTTCCCTTCAAAAACCGTTGCAGTATGTCCCGAACGAGCCAACCATGTTGATCCGGATGTTGTGGCTTGTGTCCATGATGATGCATTGTCAGTGCTTGAATACCAGACATCACTGAGTGTACTGCCGTTGTCTCCGCCCATAACCCATATTTTCTGATTGAAAACAGTGGCGGCGTGTCCGGAACGTTTGGACCAAGTCGCATTGTCTGTAATTTCCGTCCAGGTTTTTCCATCACTTGTAGACCAGACATCATTCATCTTTGCGCTACTGTTGTCTATACCACCCAGCAGATACATTTTGTTGTTGAAAACTAAGAGAGAGTGTTTGTACCTTGGAGTCCATGCTGCAGCACTCGAAACACTTGTCCAGGTTTTTCCGTCAGTTGAACTGAGCACATCATTCAGTAGACTGCTACCGTTACTGCCGCCTCCCATTACCCAGAGTTTTCCATTAAAAGCTGTTGCCGCATGATCATTACGCCCGCTCAAATCGTCACTTGCTCCTGCATTTGTCCAAGTTATACCATCACTGGATGAAAATACTTTACTGTAAACGGAACTGCCGTTACCACCTCCTATAACCCACAGTTTTCCCAAATAAAAGACAACCGCGTGTCCGCTTCCTGCGGTCAGTCCAGTTGCAGCAGTATCGCTCCAGGCACATCCTGAAGTGCAAATAGAAGTTGTCGTAAAACCATCAGAAATATAGTCTGAGTCAAGTGCGATGCTGAAATAATCTTTGACACTGGTGGTAACTTTTAGCTGATGTTTTGTTGAAGAAACAAGCTCTAAAGTGGAACTACTGGAACCGGCGGTTAAGGTGTAAATTTTGCGAGAACTGTCATAAGAAACGACGGCAGGGATACAGCTGTTGAAACCATCAACCGAAAGTTGCATTGTGCCGCTGCAGTTTTCCGAGGTGCTAGCGGTGACATTTCTGGGCTCAATGGATTTGTTGAATGTAATTGAAATTGTGCTCGTGACGGCCTTATTAGTGGTACCGTCAGCAGGAGAAATAGTTGTTACCGTTGGAACTGTGGTATCTGCAGAGGCAACTGTTGATTCTTCTTTGCTTCCAGGACTAGAACAGGAAAACGCAAATGCCATAAATGACAACAGCACAAAATATTCGAGACTTAAATTGCTTAATTTCCCTCCCAAATTTCCTCCTGTTGATGGGATTCAAAAAGTAACTCCTATACCAAGTTGCACCTGATTTGTAGTCAATCGCAGGCCAGTACTTTCATAGTTGATTGAACTTGCAGTCTTCAGAGTTGTTGCAGAACTTAGACTGTCTTCCAATGCTGCCTTGATATAGTTTGTACGAAATCCTAACAGCGTTTCGAAACCAAAACCGTGATGCCCTAAGACCAAAAACACAGAATGCCCCGCAAGTTCTTTGTGCTTAAGAGTTTCATCCGTTGCGCCACTATAACCATAATTCAGGGTAGTTTCCAGACTTCCTCCTGCCAGAACTCCTGCACCCCACATCAGAGTAAAGTTCTCTCCGACAGCAAATGCTAAATCGGTAAAATTGGTTATGAGCGTTGTTTGTTCTTTTAGCAGCAGAGCAGCACTGGATGAGTTGCGGATTTCATTTTCAATTTTTGTAGTAAGTGTTGTGTAACCAAGACCGATACTTTTAAACAAAAAATAGACACCGGCTCCGCTTGTTTTTGGATCAGCAACTGTTATTTCTTTTTCGGAGGCAGATAGACTTTCATCAGTGAAAAGGGAGTGATCTTTTTTGGTTTCACTAACCGGAGAGAGCAGGCGTATCCTGATTAAATCAGACCGCCCGCACGCAGCAAATAATATTGGGAATATAATTATCAGTACTGTTAAACGCAAGGCTGACATGAATTCCTGAATCGGATTTAATTACACATCAAGAAATAACCAGGGTTTCTGCTGCCTGGCCTGTTGTTCATAATCTTTAATTTTTTCCTCAAACTGCAAGGTCCAGCCAATATCGTCCAAACCTTCTAGCAAACAATTTTTTGCAAATCCATCCATCTCAAAAGAGAACTTCTTACCAAGAGGCGAACATACAGACTGCTGAGGTAGATCGACTGTCAGTTGACATCCTGCGTTAGCTTCAACTTCTTCAAACAAAGACTGTATTTCCTCCGGCTGAAGTACAACAGCCAAAATACCGTTTTTCCTGCAATTGCTGTAAAATATATCTGCAAAACTTGATGCAATAACACATTTAAAACCATAATCCTGCAAAGCCCATGGAGCATGTTCGCGGCTTGATCCACATCCAAAATTTTCACGGGTCAACAAAATCTGTGCACCCTGATAACGTGCTAAGTTCAGCACAAATTCTGAATTCGACTGTGTTCCGGCGTCATCTGTGTAGCGCCAGTCATGAAAAAGATGAACTCCGAAACCGGTGCGTTCAATTTTTTTCAGGAATTGTTTTGGAATAATTTGGTCTGTGTCCACATTTATTTTATCAAGTGGTGCGGTCATTCCGGAAAGAGTGTTAAATGCTTCCATTTTTATTATTTATTCAAGGTTCACTAATAAGTTCGTGGATCAACAAAATGTCCCGCAATCGCGGCAGCGGCGGCCATCA